>OLVT01000770.1_pt1 | contig 32872 bp, 25 predicted proteins | sample 1673241 | NCBI WGS metagenome assembly OLVT01 (sample SAMEA3178936, study PRJEB25190) | human gut metagenome | biome: human gut; feature: human-associated habitat; material: faeces | place: Austria | collected 2013 | reverse complement strand
GAAGTATCTCACAAAAGTTGGAGTTTGACTATCCGGTTGGTTATAAAGCGCTTACTTTTCTCCTCTTCCACCGGCCGGTCCTGATACTTTCTTACGCTGATTCTTTTAAAAATTGCATCCATGTTGAGGCCTCCTTTTCTCTCCTGTTTTCCTTCATTTTACCATAAAAAGCCATGGCCTGCCATCAGCGTTTCTCACCCGTTCCATAAACATTTCGTCCCATTCACGCAAATAGGGAAACGCCGCAGCCTCCCCTTAAGAGAGCGCCGCGGCGTTTCCCGCTTTTATGCCGGCTTCTATGCCGGCTTCCATGCTCAAATCCTACCGCAAAGTGCTTATGCCGGATAAAATCCGGTGGGTTCTTCCTTCAAGTTAATCATAATATTCTTCATCTGCGTATAATGTTCCAGAATGCACTTGTGAGTTTCCCTGCCGATTCCGGAGGTCTTGTAGCCGCCGAAGGGCGCTCCCTCGGGGATGGAATTGTAGGTGTTGACCCACATGCGTCCCGTTTCCACTCCTCTGGCCACCCGCAGCGCACGGTTCAAATCCCTGGTCCACACAGCGCCGCCCAGACCGTACTCGCTGTCGTTGGCCATGGCGATTACTTCCTCCTCCGTCTTAAACTTCAAAACGCAGGCGACTGGCCCGAAAATCTCCTCCTGGGCAACTCTCATATCATTGGTAACGTCTCCCAGCAGGGTGGGACGGAGAAAGCTTCCCTGGTCCAGGCCATTGTCAGTCACCTGGACGCCGCCGCACAGCACCTTCGCCCCCTCCTGTCTGCCAATCTCCACATAGTCCAGAATCTTCTTCATCTGCCCTTTGTTAATCTGACTTCCCATCTGGGTATCCTTCTCCCAGGGAAGGCCTACCTTCACCTTGTTAAAGCGCTTTACCGCCTCCTCTACAAAGCGGTCATAAATGCTCTCCTTGACAAAGACCCGGGAGCCGGCGCAGCAAACCTGACCCTGGTTAAAGAGGATTCCCATCTGCAGCCCGTCCATGGCCATCTCCCAGTCGCAGTCCTCAAAGAAAATATTCGCGGATTTTCCACCCAGTTCCAAGGTGGAGGGAATCAGCTTCTCAGCAGCCGCAAGGGCTACGCTCCTTCCAACCTCCGTCGAACCGGTAAAGGCGAGCTTCCTAAATCCCTTGTGCTCCAGCATATACTGCCCGGACTTGGAGCCGGAGCCTGTAATCACATTGAAAACGCCTGCGGGAATCACATCCTGAATCAGCCGGGCCAGCTCCAATACGCTGAGGGGCGTAGCGCTGGAGGTCTTAAACACCGTGCAGCAGCCGCTGGCCAGGACCGGAGCCAGTTTCCATGCCGCCATCAGGAACGGGAAATTCCACGGTACAATCTGTCCTACCACGCCGATGGGTTCCCGCAGTATCAGGCTCAGGGTATCGCCGCCCAGGATATTCGCGCTTCCTTCCTCGGCCATGATGCAGCCGGCAAAGTAGCGAAAATGCTGGGCCGCCAGGGGAATGTCCACCGCCATCGTCTCCCGGATGGGCTTTCCGTTGTCCAACGTTTCCACCATTGCCAGATGCTCCAGATTCTCATCGATGATATCCGCAATCCGGTTTAAAATAGCTGCCCGCTCATTGACCGGCACCTTCTTCCAGCTCTCAAAGGCCTTCCACGCAGCCGCTACCGCCAGGTCCACGTCCTCTCTGGTCGCCTGAGCGCACTCCGCCAGCAGCTGCCCATTTGCCGGGCAGGTAGTCTGGAAAACGCCGCCGTCCGAGGCGTCTCTCCACTCTCCTCCAATAAACAGCTGATATCTGCTCTGCAGCTTCACGTTCGGTTCTCCCATATATACGCTCCTTTCTCTTGATTTTCCGCGGAACTTCCGCCGATGTGCGGGATTTTCATTTGATAAGAGCATCATAACGCAAAACTGAGTTCTTTAAAATGTCCAAAGTATGATTATTTAAGGTGACCAATCAAAGCACTGCCGGCTGCTGGATTTTCCATATTTTCGTCATTCCGGGCATAAACAGGCGTTTCTCTTTTGCTGCTGCGGATTATCTGGTATCCTTTCTTTTTCGCGTTTTGGATCGCATTCAGCCATAATAAAGCACCATCTGTTCCGGAACATACGAGCATTTTTCTGACCATGATTCCTATGGATATAGAAGAAAGTGCCATTCAAGGCAATGTAGGCAACGTAACGTATTTGAAATTGCTCCGTCGGGGCTGTTCGACGTTTCAATACTCGAACAAAAACTGCGGGAATCCGCAGGTGCGGTAAATCCTTTCTGCTTTTTACTCTGTACCACTCTTACTTAAACTCCGCTGGGATCGATGATAGCAACATTATTGAACTAGCGCTGGACGAAGCCATCAATGCACGGTATCGTAATCCACTGGAACTCGATGCCTATATTCGCAGCCTTGTGTCAGACAAGTCGCAGAAGTATTATGTGTTTCTTGATGAGATACAGAAGACATCAAGGGCAAGAAATATATCGAAACCCCGCTGAAATATTACTTCACTGATGTAGGCCTTCGCAATGCCCGTCTAAACTTCCGTCAGCAGGAGGAAAACCACATCATGGAAAATATCATCTTCAATGAACTCATAGCCAGAGAATTTGATGTTGATGTCGGCATGGTCGAATATCACAAAGCAGATGACCGCGGCATCCTCTACATCGGCATTGAAGAATTTCTGCTGGACGAAGCGTCGCTGGATCTGTAATGTGACTGTTGTCATGAGTAAAGGCACATTGTTCAGATCGTTGAATTTTGCAGTTTCTTTACCGGTAAATCACAAAATCGTGGATTTTCCGGTCGGCTGAGCCATCCGGCCAGATCTCTCTTAATCCGGCAAGATGGCTCAGTTAAAGCATACAGTGTACGCTAAGAGCAGGGATTTTTACATACATTCCGTAAAATGTCCGTAAAATATTCTCTAATAACTGGTCGTCGCCTCCGGCGCTGCAACCTCCGCTACCTCATCGGAGCCGTAGACCTCTATCCGTCCGCCGGAGCCCAGCTCCCACTTCTGGTCGTTCCCATCGGTCACTGTGGTGTTCCTCATAATCTTTCCGGAAGAATTTACCAGCCGTTTTCCTACCCCGGGTATGTCAAATACCTCATATTTGCTGGCGGAATCCGCTTCCTGGCGTTTTCCTTTGTAGTAGAGATAGCCGTCTTTGTTTCCGGTCACTCCCTTTCCGTTGGAGTCGAAATAATAGGTGGAACGACCGGAGTCAATCCCATCATCAATGCTGACTTTTCCGGTACGGCAGCTCCGATCTCCGTCCGCTTCTCCGCAGTAGTAGAACTCCCCGTCTACCTCTACCAGGCCGTACTGAGCCGCCCCGTACATGTCAAATACATATTTCTTTCCGCGAATCTCCCGCACCTCATAGCTGTTTTCATCCGCATACGCCGGTCGGCCATTGTTGTCAAAATAGTACCACTCCCTGGTGCCGGAGGATAAATCGTCCGGACCCTCGATTTCCAGCCAGATGCTCTCCGCCTCTTCTCCCAGCACCAGAGTCTGATCGTTCTCTGACTCCGGCTCATAGAAATATTTATAGCCCCGGATTTCCGGCGTAGTGGTACTCAGCTTCACCCAGCCGTAATGCACGATTCCATCGTCGTCAATGCAGTAGGTCTTTCCCTCTACATTCATCTCTTTCTTGCCGCCGGAGGAGCGTTTCTTCTTTCCCGAGGTCTTGTTGAAGTAGAACCAGGCGTACTGGCCGTGGTCGTCTATGTAATCCTGGACGTCCTCATCGTCCTCGGCCCAGCTTTCCGGAATCTCCAGATACTGCCAGCCTGTGGCACGGGCTCCGTCTTCTCCGCAGTAATAGTACGAGGTCTCCGCATCCTCCTCTTCATCATCGGTCTCCGAGAACCAGCCGGTACGCATGACGCCGGAGGTGTTAAAGCAGTAGGATTTTCCATCGATCTTATACCAGCCGTCCATATAGACGTCGCCGTCAGAACCGGCGTAGTACCAGTTGTGGTATTCCATGTCCCTGGAATCAAAACCCTTGATGACGAACCATTCATTCCGGCACAATGCGCCGTCCTCCCCCAGGTAGCGGCGGTCGCCGCTCTCATAGGTCACCCAGCGGTTCCGGTAATTATAGCCGTTGTTGTCGAAATAATAGCGCTCCTCCCCGATGTCCTTGAAGCCGCCCTTTAACACAGCTCCGGAATCCTGGGCGTAGTACCAGCTCTGAGTGGTCACACCGGTAGAGGCATTCGTATTCTCGATCTTGAACCAGCCGTCATCCTGAAGGACGCCGTTCTCGTCCAGATAGTAGCGCTCCCCATTGCCGTCCACGTACCAACGCTTGCGGTAGTTGAGACCGTTGGGATCGAAATAGTACCACTGATCCCCAATCTGGGCCCAGCCGCCTCTCCATACGGAACGGTTGGTGTCAGCATAGTACCAGTTGGTATACTCCGTTCCGGCGCTGTTGACTCCGCTGATGGAAAACCAGCCGGTGGCAAAATTGCCGTCCCCATCGGCATAGTAACGGTTATCTTCCAGGTTGAACCAACGGTTCCGGTAGTTCAGGCCGTTGGCATCAAAGTAGCGCATCTGGCCGTCCAACTCGTGCCAGCCGCCCCGAAGAAGGGAACCGTCAGCCTGCACATAATACCAGTTGGTGTATTCCGTTCCAGCGCTGTTGACTCCACTGATGGAAAGCCATCCCGGGTTTGCCCTGGCTCCGTTCTCATCCACATAGTAGCGTTTGTCATCCAGATTGAAAAAACTTCCTCGGGGTGAATTGCCGCCGCCGTAAAAATAATACTCCCTGCCTCCGATGTTGTACCAGCCGTTGGTATAGATCTTACCATCTGCTCCCGCATAGTACCAGGTAGTGCTGGGTTTACTGGAGGGAAGGGTAGGTGTGGAGGTAATACTGAACCACTCATTTTCATAGCGGCTCCCGTCCTCCTTCACGCGGTAGCGGCCTCCCTGATAGGACACCCAATTGTTGGTGACAATGAGGCCGTTGCCTCCCACATAGCGCAGGGTCCCGTCCGTCCAGGGTACCCATTGGTTGACCTGCTTCTTGTCATCCACCACGTAGGTCCAGTTGGAGCTGGCATCCTGCTGCCATCCAGTTGCCGCGTAGGCAGTGAAGGGAGCGGACAGAAGGATCGCAGCAGCCACCGGGGCCGCCTGGCGCAGGACCGGAATGGGGCTGACGGAAGGATATTTTAACACATTTTTCTTCTTCATGTTTTTTTGCCTTTCTCTCAAATTTGATACTTAAAATTCTCTATGCTTTTTCTGAATGAATTGGATTACGGTTCCGCTGATCATGCAGCCCGCCATGCAGCCGATTCCATTGTGGATCATATCATCCCACTCGAACAATCCTCTGCACAGCAAAAGCTGACACAACTCAATCGCCGCGGAGACAGCGGCTCCTGAAAGAAAACCTTGCCACCAGGAAAGTCTGCGCCAGAGTGCCGCCGGCAGCAGAACCCCCATGGGGAACAAAAGAATCATGTTCAGAAGATTTTCCTTCAGCAGCGACTGGCTCCCCTCATAAATAACCTTTTTCCAGGACCAGAAAAGTTCCAGCTCATAGCTGGGTGCGCTGCCCGGATTCCTTGTAAACACTGTGGAGCCGAACACAACCGCCAGAAAGATCAGAAGGAGAAGGCCGGATACGGCCTGGGGCACATTGATTTTCTTTTTTCGCAGCAGGCGGAGGGCCAGAATCAGGGCCAGGCAGAAAATTACTGAAAAGCAGATTACCTCCCGGATGGTCCAGGCTCTGTTGTGGGTAATGATAATCTGATAGATATCCAACTATTTTCTGCCTCCTGAAACTGTTTTTGTTCCCCCGTCCCCTGTTGATCTCCTATTAATCCATGTTCACATTCTTTTCCAATATTTATCTTTTGCTGGTTCGCTCTCTTACTATTATAAAGAATTGGCGAGCCGCGTCAACCACTGAAACAGCTGGATTTTCTTACGTTTTTTTGTATGTGCGGGCCTATTTGCGGACCATAGGTCACACCGGCTCCCCAAAGGTATCCGGATGCTCCGGGTCAAACTGCTCATTTGCCCACATCACCGTTACCAGATTTTCCGTGTCGGACAGGTTGATGATGTTGTGGGTATAGCCCGGGAGCATGTGGACCGCCTCAATCTTGTCGCCGGAGACCTCAAACTCGATGACCTCATCGGTTCCAATTTTCCGCTCCTGAATCAGACCGTGTCCTGCCACCACCATAAAGAATTCCCACTTGCTGTTGTGCCAGTGCTGTCCTTTGGTGATTCCCGGCTTGCTGATGTTGACGGAAAACTGGCCGCATTTTTCTGTTTTCAGCAGTTCCGTGAAGCTGCCCCGGTCATCCACGTTCATCTTTAAGGGGAAGGCCACCTTTTCCTTTGGAAGATAGGACAGATACATGGAGTACAGCTTTTTCTCAAAGCTGCCCGGAGCGATTTCCGGCATTACCAGAGACCGGGGCTGCTCATGGAAGGTATGCAACAGTTCCACAATCCTTCCCAGCGTGGCCTTATGGGTAACCGGAGCGGCGCAGTATCTTCCCTCCGGGCACAGTACGGTCTCCACCCCGTCAAACTCACAGTGATGCTCCTTGCCCTCCAGGGCGTCAAACATTTCCTCCACCAAATCGTCAATAAACAGCATCTCCAGCTCTACGGAGGGGTCGTTGACCTGGATGGGAAGGTCGTGGGCGATATTATGGCAGAATGTGCCAACTGCGGAGTTATAATTGGGGCGCACCCATTTTCCCACCAGATTGGGGAAACGGTAGACCAGCACCCTGGCTCCCGTTTCTTTTCCGTAGGCAAAAAACAGGTCCTCTCCCGCTTTCTTGGACAGCCCGTACTCCGATGTGCCGAAGCGCCCCTGAAGGGTGGCCTGTATGGAGGAGGAAAGCATGACCGCCGCCTTGTTCCGGTGCTTTTTTAGTGTGTCAAGCAACATGGAAGCAAAGCCAAAATTCCCCTCCTGAAACTCCTTCGGGTCCTTTGGACGGTTCACACCGGCCAGGTTAAAAACAAAATCGGCTTTCCTGCAGTACTCATCCAGTTCCTCCGGGGTGGAATCCATATCGTATTCATAAATCTCATCAATGGAAATCCCAGGACGGGTACGGTTTTTGTTCTCCTTCAGATTGTAAAGATTCACCACCAGGTTTCGCCCTACAAAGCCTTTCGCTCCTGTCACCAATATATTCATAATGTCGATACTCCCCTTTCCGTCCTTTTGCGGATATCAAAATTTTCTCCAGACCATCTTGTTGACTACTCCGGTATAAGACTGGATAATCTTCACAACCTTGTCCGATACATTTTCATCCACATAATCCGGAACCGGGATTCCGTTATCCCCATTCTTCACCATTTCAACTGCCGTATCCACCGCCTGGAGGAGACTGTGCTCATCAATCCCGGCCAGGATAAAGCAGCCCTTGTCCAGGGCCTCGGGCCGCTCCGTGCTGGTGCGGATGCAGACCGCAGGGAAGGGATGTCCGACGCTGGTAAAGAAGGAGGACTCTTCCGGAAGGGTGCCGCTGTCGGAAACCACGGCAAAGGCATTCATCTGGAGACAGTTGTAGTCATGAAATCCCAGGGGCTCATGCCGGATTACCCGTTTGTCCAGCTGAAAGCCGGAGGACTCCAGGCGCTTGCGGCTTCTGGGATGGCAGGAATAGAGGACCGGCATATCATATTTTTCCGCCATCTTGTTAATGGCAGTAAAAAGGCTGAGGAAATTCTTTTCCGTATCAATATTTTCCTCCCGGTGGGCGGAAAGAAGGATGTACCGGCCTTTTGTCAGGCCCAGCTTTTCATGGATATCGCTGGCTTCGATTTTCTCCAGGTTATCATGCAGAACTTCCGCCATAGGGGAGCCGGTGACAAAAGTGCGCTCCTTAGGCAGGCCGCAGTCTGCCAGATAGCGGCGGGCGTGCTCGGAGTAGGCCAGGTTGACGTCGGAGATAATGTCCACGATGCGCCGGTTGGTTTCCTCGGGAAGACACTCATCCTTGCAGCGGTTTCCCGCCTCCATATGGAAAATCGGAATGTGGAGACGCTTTGCCCCGATGACGGAGAGGCAGGAATTGGTATCTCCCAGTACCAGTACCGCATCCGGCTTTAAAGACGCCATCAGCTGGTAGGACTTGGCAATGATATTGCCCATAGTCTCGCCCAAATCGGACCCCACCGCCTCCAGATAGACTTCCGGGTCCTCCAGCTCCAGGTCACGAAAAAATACCCCGTTTAAATTATAGTCATAGTTCTGACCTGTGTGGGCCAGAATGGTGTCGAAATAACGGCGACACTTTTTGATGACAGCAGCCAGTCGGATGATTTCCGGGCGGGTGCCGACGATAATCAGCAGTTTCAGTTTTCCGTTTTCTTTCCAGGTTGCGTTGGTCATGGTTTTCTTTTTCCTCTCCTCTTTTTCTATTCCTCTTTTTTGTATGATGAAGACCTGCGGAATGGAGGTCTTTTATTTCCCCGCTTTCTCAGGCTAAATCGCAGCCAAATCTTGTCATGTTCCCACTTTACCATGGTGACATAGGATAGTCAAGTTATCGCTGCGGGAACTTCGTCCCTTTATGGCAATCCGGGACCACTATCCGAAAATGGTTCTGACTCCTGATGGATACCCGGAAACCCAGTATGATGATACACGGTACATCAATGTCGGAGACTGGGTTCCCGGGTTGACAGACTGACGTCTCAATACTCACCACTCAGCAGAAAATCCGCCAAATGCACTATTTTCACACCGTTGATATTTCCTGCAGCCAGTTCATCCAGCGTTACCACATATTTGGGATAGTGGTCTTTGATTTCAAGGAGATTGGCTACTTCCCGGTCCGATTCCTCCGGCAGCCTGCGGCACACCTGAACGTAGATACGCTCGTCACGCCGCACCGCTACAAAATCTATTTCTTTCGTCTCGTTCTTCCCAATGTAGACCTCATAACCTCGCCGCCGCAGTTCAAAATACACAATGTTTTCCAACATAGCAGCAATAGACTTCGGGTTAAAGCCCATGATGCAATATTTCAGGGATGTATCTGCCAGATAAAATTTTTCCTAGGTTTTCAGCACGGATTTTACCCGCAGATCATACCGCTGGCAGCGGTAGATTACAAATGCCTTTTCCAACCAGTTCAAATAGTTGTAAACCGCTTCCACAGACAGGGAACGTCCCTCGCTTTTGAGGAACTTTGCAATAGCATTAGCTGAAAAGGTCTTGCCCACATTTTCCACGATATACTTTACAACTCGGTTAAATAAATCGAAGTTCATGATATTGTGCCGCTTTGTAATGTCATTGGTAATAACCGAGTTATAAATGCCCTCCACAATCTGATAGGAAGAACGTTCATCAAAATTTCCCAGCGCCACAATAGGGAAACCGCCCAGCCGCTGATTTCCTGCACTTCGTCCAGCAACAGATAATAGCGTCCATCATCGGTCATCTGCTCTTTAATGCTCCTATACATATCCTTATCGGTCATGCCGTCGTCAAAATCCTCCGACGTATAGCGCATACTGATAATATGGTCTGCAGCAATCTCTGTGCTTTGCAGGTCATCCCGCAGCATATCCAAAATCGTGGATTTTCCGCAGTGCCGGATTCCTGCCAGTATCTTCACCAGCGGAACATCCCGATACGTTTTCAGCGTGTTCATATATTGTGGTCGGATAATCATGTGGTTCGCCTCCTTAGTCCTTACCAATGATATACCCAAAAACTTCTGAATTATCAATAATTTTTACTTTTAATCCGTAAAAACTTTTTACTATTCTGGAGTTTTTAGGTTGCTATTTGACTAAATACGAATACTTCCGGATTCTCTCTGAAACACTTCCGGAACTCGTTGTTTCCAAGTGCTTCACGCCCAAAACTCTCGCCCGAATCAGAAATGCCTGAATCCGGTACTCAAACGCCTGCTCTGGTTCGTTAAGAATCTGGTAACAGTAATAGAGGCCATTGAGGATAAACGAATCGTGGGTAAGGCTCAAAATCCCCTCGTTGACTTCTTCATCGATGCCTTCATTCTGCAGCTTTTGCGATTGCAACGGTGGATATGCTAGATTCCACAAGCATGCAGTTGATAGAGAGCTTTCCCAGTTGACTTATTTACTTGACTTTGCGGACTATTTACTTTATTATACTCGTAAGAAAGTAACTTACAAATCACTAACTTGCAAGTATGATTTTGGAGGTAAACAGATGAGTCAATTTTATTGCCGTGAAGATGAACTTCGGAAGCTGAATAAACGGTATGCAGGCGATACGTTTGAGTGCATTGTCATTTACGGCAGACGGCGAGTTGGTAAAACAGCACTGATCAACGAGTTCTGTAAGGATAAACCGACCATTTTCTTCTCTGCTTTGAATACGACAGGAAAAGAAAATCTGGAGGCTCTCTCGAGGTCGATCATGAGCTTTGAGCGGCCGGATGTGGAGTCTGCGCCTGAGTTTAGGTCTTATGATGCCGCCTTGGATGAACTAACAGCACTTTCAAAGGAGAAACGAATCGTTTTTGTTATTGACGAGTATCCATATCTTGCAAAAGCAAAACCTGCCATTTCAGCGATGCTGCAGCATGTCATCGACCACAAATGGACAGAATCCAAGATGTATCTGATCCTTTGCGGCTCATCTATGAGCTTTATGGAAAACCAGGTACTCGGCCAGGAAAGCCCATTATATGGCAGACGTACCGGCCAGTTTAAGATTGAGCCGCTGGACTATAAGGAAACAGCTGTGTTCCACCCGAATCTGTCTGCTGAAGACAACTCCCTGATTTATGGAATCACAGGAGGAGTTCCTCACTATATTAACAAGTTGGGCGTGAGGGATAGTGTGGATGAGGCTTTGCTGGATAACTTCTTCGACCGTTCCAGTTATCTGTACGAAGAGCCAGGAAATCTGCTGAAACAGGAACTCCGGGAACCGGCCATTTATAATGCAATCATTAAAGCAATTGCAGAAGGTGCTTCCAGAATGAACGATATCCGGATGAAAGTCGGTGAGGAAAATTCACTTGTATCAAAATATCTGAAGACACTGATTGACCTTGGTATTGTCAGGAAAGAAACTCCAATCACAGAAAAACCGGGTAAGAAAACTATTTATCTGCTGGCCGATAACTTCTTCCGGTTCTGGTATCGTTTTGTGCCGGTTAATATGAGTGCCATTGACTCCGGTAGGATTGCAAAAACCTATCCACACGCCGTAAAACAGTATCTTCCCGATTATATGGGCCTGATTTTTGAGAAGATGTGTCGGGATTATCTGCTTTACTATTCAAATCGACTCCCCATCGAACTTAGTGAAATCGGTCAATGGTGGGGTACGGATTCGAAGAAGAAAAGGCAGATACAGATTGATATCGTCGGCACACCTGTTGAGGGTAAGAACTATATCATTGGTTCATGTAAGTACAAAAACGAAAAAATTGGCGTTGATGAACTTGATTTGATTAGAGATTACGCATCCGTTTTCGGAAAAGACAAGAACTACCACTATTATATCTTCTCTAAAGGCGGATTTACGGATGGACTTCTTCAGGCGCAAGAGCGCGGAGAAGTTCATCTGATAACGCTGGAAGACCTATACAAGTAAACGATTTAAGTGGATTCGGGACCTACTATTCATCCGTATCTACAAATTCATCTCTGCGTTTGATAAGATACTTTTGAATAATGGAGCTGGTAATCACCTTGAGGCATTGGATCTTTTTCAATAATGGGGCGGCATTATCAAGATTGATAAGACTGACTTCTCGGGTTGACTGACGTTTCAAGACTCACCATTCAGCGGGAAATCCGCTAACTGCATAATTTTCACGCCATTGGCATTTCCTGCCGCTGGTCCATCCAGCATTACCACATATTGGAGATAGTGGTCTTTGATTTCAAGGGGATTGGCCACCTCCCGGTCCAATCTCTGCAATCACAGACCGAAATACTGGATCAGCTCCTTCTCCCTGTCCAGTATCTTTCTGTCATATCGAAAATTCCGCACAACATACTGAGCTTCGATTCTCTGCTTTAGAACCGCTTCCGAATATTGAAGCTGTTTTCCCAGTTCCAGCGTTTCTTCCCATATCTTCTCGGTTTCCTGATGCTTCGCGCCCAAAAGTCTCTCCCGGATCAGGAACGCCTGAATCCGGTACTCTAACGCCTCATCCTGCTTCTGTTCCATCTCCCTTAAGCATTCCGAAATTTTCAGGTACAAATCACAGGCAATGAAATCATCTTCAAAATGCAGATAGTTTCTGGCTTCCAATGCCTCTTTGTACTTTAGGATCGCTTTTTCATATTCCCTTTTAGCCCGCAGGATATCCCCATAATCAGTCAGAATCCGCTGCCTGGCATCCGGCTTGTCCTTTAAACGTACCTGTATATGAGGCTCATTTTCAAAAAAACGGTACTCATTCAGAGCCAGTTCGACTTTGTCCTGGAAATTAGAAGAAAGCAGGACATGGATTTTGTTTGAATGGGTGTTGACAATGTGCTGCGTCAAGTCAGTATCCTCTTCTTCCGCAATCTGCTGTCTTATCTTTAACGCGGCATCCAGCGACTCCAGCGCCTTCTCCGGCTCTTTGAGGATCCAGTAATACCGATAAAGGCCATTGAGAATAAACGCATCGTGGGCACAGCTCAGGATTCCCTCCTCTGTCTGTTCCCGAAGAGTGATTGCCTTCTCGTAGTAAAGCTTCGCATGTTCTTCATCACTGTTCTTCAGATATGCGTATCCCAGGCTGATATAAACTAGCGCCCGCGTATTTACTAATTCCCGTTTCGCGGAAGTCTGCGCCTTCCATACATGACAATTCTCTCTTTCGTACCGGTCCATGATCTCATCCGCACGCAGCATGGCTCCTAACAGCAGTTTGTAATAATGATACTTCTCAAATGTATAGCCAAGGTCATGATAAAACAGAGCCTCACCAGGACTGTTTGTCCCTTCCAGCCGCTGTGTCAGCCCCAGGATATCCTTCATTATCTTTCTTCTCTCATAAATCCGGCCATGTGTCCCATAGGATTTTTTAATCTGCTTTAGCACATTCAGCTTCAAGCGATCCGGGAAACGCCCCTCGTTTTTCCTGATTAGTTCCTCCGCTTCCACATAATTTCGATAGATTCTGTCCGGCCCCTTCTCTTTGGAATTCAAAAGTCTGTCCAACTCCCTGCGAAGCTGTGTTGTACTAGGCAGGTAAACACCCCTGACCCGATAGGACACTTCTCTGAGAAACAGCGATAAAGCCTCATGCTCTCCAAATGGATACCAAATGGGAATAATACTGCTGCAGTCCAGCATATCGCGGCGCTCCTGAAATGCCGTATCCATCACGTTTATTCCATTCTCCTCGTGAAATAATATCGGCTTCCACGGATCTACTTCATTCTTCGTGCTCTCTGGAAGAGGAAGAAGGGCAAAGGACAGGCTTCCCTCCGTCCGTACCTGCTTTATCACATCCAGCGTCCGGTCCTCCTCCAGACTGCAGCCAAGAAACAGAATGATTCTGGACAAAAGAATCTGGCGCAGAAAACAAGGGAGAGGCCGGTTCATATCCGAAGGTTTCGCTCCGTAATTCGAATCATACTCTTCCTCTGTGAGTATAAAATTCCGCCCTCTCACATCTCCATGGAGCTTAATCAGGACTGCATCGCCCCGGGCAATCTGCCGTTCTGCCAAATCCTTATCCCGCATATTTTGAGGAGTCAGCACCCGAAGCATCTCTCCATTCACTTTCGCATACAGCATCTCCAGAACCTCGTCATAGTTGGTGGTCAGCAGCAGGTTTCGGAAAAGCCTGGGCAAAATTTCCAAATCCGGGTTATAGGGAGTGTTTTTGTAAATATGGTCGCCAAATTCCTGGAGCATAACGTATTCCATCATGTGAACACCAAGTTTGCCCTGTAAGATGCTGGCGGCCTCCTCAAACTTCTTTTCCTCCAGTTTCCGGTTAATATCCGGAAGGTGAAAGCGTTCCGCCTGGCTTTTCAGAAAGCCTGTCCACCCGGGATAGCCAAAATTCGCTGAAAATCCCGCTCCCACAAAGGGAACGACTACATGCTTTTGGAGCAGTGAAATAAGATAATTAAAATTTTTCTCATTTCCCGGGCAGCAGGCAAACAGGCGGTTGATATCGGGGGATGGTTTTGTGGTTGTATTCATGGAGGCTCCTTTCGGATGGGGATAGACTGCGCAGTCTGTTTCCGTCCTTTCGCTTTCCTAATAGTGATACAATAACAGATATTATATTACATTATCTTATCCACAATAATTTGTGCCAGTTTCTTACGCTGCTTTTCTGTAAGGTCAAAATTCGTACTAATCTGGCATGTTTTATCTCCTAAAACTATTTTCATTTCCGTCTTCTCTTTCTGAGGTTTAATATTTCGAAAAATAATGACCAACGATTGTTTTAAGACATCATATAAGCCGGAACTAAATAAATCCTTGCCTATTTCAAATATGATCATTATCGTTGCGATAAATTGAGGGTCCCCAAACTCGCTTGTTTTTACAGATTCAGCCTGGATCATATGGTTACATTCAATGTCCAGCTCGTAATTTATCCGCTCTATATCCATCTGTTTTCCTAAAATATGTATCATATTGCTCATAAAATGTCCCCCTCCATTATCTGCTCTGAATTATAAAATCCCCGTACAATGCTATATCCTGAACCCAACCAGCTGTCAAAATACTCTTCATAATCTCTTTCAGGCAGAACATATTCCTGTTCCAATATTGCCTGCATTTCTCCAAATCTGTCTTTATTTAAATCTATCTTTTTTTCTATTGTTAAATATAAAGTGAAATCCATGAATTCGTCCCACAGTATATTAATCAGCATTCTTGTCAGCTGGAATGGATTCGATGCTTCGTAACCCAGAATCCGGAACGCAATTCCCCCCACTTTATTGGCTCTTACATAGGATAAGGGATGCTGACTTTTATGCTTTACTAAGAACTTGCCATTCATTCGGTCAATACATTCCAATATGCCCAGCATCATGGCCGAGGCTGCTGACAGAAAAACAGGATGGATATTAAGTTCGCCAAACATGATAAGTGCAGCAAACCGATCCGCCTGAAATTCGCGTTCCCATATTTCATTCTCCGTTTCAAGATGTCCAAGTAAAATATGGCCTAATTCATGAGCGCAGACAAACACCCTGCTTTCAAATGCAACTGCGTCTCTAATTCGCCAGAATAAGTCCGACTTCTTTATTTTCTTTTTTTGACCTTGCCATGTATGATAGAAAAAATAATACGCCAGCATTTTTATGATGAATTCTTTTACGATATGTGGCTTTAATTTTAAATTATGAACAAGGGTCTCATAGCTTATCAAATCATCGGTAAATAAGAATTCAACCATAAGCGTTGACATTTCATTCAGAAATGACAACACGCCTTCATTAATCACGATTAAATACTCGGATTCATTTACTTTATACGAAGCTGAATTAAATTTAGGGTTTGATATTGTACCGAATTTTATATTCTCCCTTGCAATATCGTTTATATCCCATTTTTCTTTCCACCGTTCTTTAAAGTGGGGCAATACAGAAAACAGGACTTCAAATGCGTCCTTGAACGCACAGTAACATACTCTATCCTGATATTTCGTTGGCATTTCCGGAATTTTAATCCGCTCTATTACTTCAGCATAGGGATTGTTTTTATTAAACTCAAATGCTTCTATATCTACATTGTTTTTTTGCATTTGCTCCAATAAGTATAATGCGTTCATTTCAACGACCACCTATTATGCTCCACTTTATCACGGCGTTATGGGATAGTCAAGTTATTGCGAAGGCGGTAGATTCGTTTATGAATAGTTCAAAAAACACCCCTGGAACCCAAGCAGGGTGTCTTTTAGCCTTTCAAAAAATATGACAATATGATAAAATTACTAAGTAAAGGAAACAGAATCTAATTTATGTAAAGGTTCTTCCTGTAATGAACCAAACGGCAAAGAGGCAGCATTATATTTGGCGTTACTATCTGGCATCTTGGACAACTAATAATTCTAAAACAGGAAGAATTATGTGCCTTCGAAATAATAAAATTTTCCCTTTTTCATTGATAAAGATAGCTCACGAAAACTATTTTTATGGAGTTAAAGAGTTATCCAAATTTGAAATGGAGGTTATTTATCAAATGACTATCAGAAATACAAAAGGGGCACAGAGAACTGCAAATAAGGGCTGGTTAAACCTCTACTGTACCCCTTTGATTTTTTGGAGAAAGCGACATCTCTCAGCTATCCAATGTGGGGCCATATTGACCACATGACAAAAGAGAAAAGCCAAGAGTTTGAACAGTATTATCATGACACGGAACATAGCAACAGGAAAAGATCCCATTCTTATAAGGAGCACTATCGTATAATCAAAATATTTATGCCCCCTATAAAACAAATGGCCAGACAAGCTACTTTATAGTTCAGAGTCCACTACAAGGAGGAATAGCTTTGAAAGAAATCCTATTTATAACAGACCAGGCTCAAATCGAGATATACGAGACAGATTTGGTTATAAAACTAGACTGGCCGACCCCATCGAATTTGAGTTCGTTAATTCCAGAAGAAAATACCGTGTATTACATTGCGTATCTACAAGACTGTCAATTAATTGAAAATGAAATTAGTGGAACACTATACCTGGGAGTCGGGAGCCAAACCAGAGAAGGACAGGATTCCTCCCTTTGGGCTAACGTACACGAAACGATTAATCTTCCTTTGGCAATTACTAATTTTTGTGCTGTCGCAGAGCTGGAGCAAACTTTTTTTAAGAAAAACAAAGGATGGGTCACAGTAGAATCAGCGGAAAATTTAATTTTCATGATAAAGGAATTAATGTTCAAACCCTATATAGCTCTAAGAAAACCTATCAAAGAACAGGTGTATCCGACGATGGATTCAGAAAACCACCTTTCCCTATACAGTCAAAAGAACCAGCACTGCCGGAGAGCGACTGGCTATTTTGACGCACAGGATAAACGTGGAGAATTTCAGCGTGACTATGAACGTATTGTCCATTCATCTGCCTACCGCAAACTAGTGGATAAAGCCCAAATTTTTACCGCTTCAAAAGGCGATCAATATCGTACCCGAATGACACATACCATGGAGGTAAATCAGATTGCAAGAGCAATTTCTCTTGCTTTGAATCTGAACACACATTTGACAGAGGCCATTGCCATTGGCCACGATTTGGGGCATACTCCTTTTGGACACCAAGGGGAAAGAACGTTGGATGCTATCTTAAAAAACAGAATTCCCATTATTCCCGGCGACTTTAGTCAAAATCCATTTGGGGGCTTTAAGCACAATTTCCAAGGTTTGCGTGTTTTGCAGAAATTAGAAGAACGATATGCAGAATTTGAAGGTTTGGATATTTCTTACCAGGTTCTGGAAGGAATTCTTAAACACACTGGCGGCAGGATCCAAAATTGTTCAAACTGTACTTCTAACTGTGATTGTAAATGCTTCAATCTTCATGAGATGCTGGAGGATGAGGATATACCTATGCTATTTCCAGATTATCCGTTCTCCACGACCCTGGAGGGACAGGTTGTGGCAATTGCCGATGAAATTGCCCAGAGAAGCCATGATCTGGATGATGCATTTGCAGCAGGCGCCCTCACGGTTTCTGAACTGATTCAAAGGCTGCATCTCCAAAGTGCCCGAGCGTTATCTGACCGGCTCGAAAAGATACAGCAGAATATTACAATCCAGAAAGCAAAACATCGCTTTTATGCAAATGAAAGCCAGCTTCACCAAGGGCGCATTGTCTCTATGGTCATCCGATATTTTATTGACGATGTAATCCATCAGTCAGAAGAGAATATAAAAAACTATACGCCAAACCTGTTTTTTAAAGAGAATCACCGCTTTGACACACAATTAATCCAGTTGTCGTTGGAAGGCGAAAAATTGTGCTGCTATCTGGAAAAGATTGTATCACGCAAGGTAATCAATGCACAGGAAACAGTTCAGTTTGACCATAAAGCGGCTGTGGTTACCGAAGGTTTATTCCGTCTCTACTATAATAACCCCAAACTCCTTCCGTTTACTGTACAACGGCAGATTTTTATTGCTATCCGCAAGCATACGCCCAATATAATTGATTTGAACGATGGCGATCTAGCCTGTATCAACGAAGAACTTAGGCGAATTACCGCCATGCCAATCCCCCCTCAGGCAGAAAAGCGAACTCCCACTGAAGAAGAGTATTGGATGAAGCGTAAGATACTTGTACGGGCGATTGCGGACTGGATTTCTGGAATGACGGACAGTTTTGCACTCAAAGCTTTTCACCAGTTATATGAAATATAAGTTCTATATCCATGTAATAAATAGGTAAAAAACGATAAAAATCGCAAAAATATTTGTTAATTTTGTGTTGATTTTCTGCTGTAAGATTGACAAAGCACAACTTACATGATATTCTAAATGTGTAAATGTTTCTTTTTATCACAACATTTTACAAACCATATCATACCATATTAGTGAGACGGAACATAGCACACAAGAGCGTGGAAACTAAAAACAATAGCGTCCGCGCTCTTTTTCGTAAATTCACTAAAAAAATGGTTTGGTAAAAATATGGAACAGAGGTGAGACCATTGAGAAACGCCGTTATGCTGATTCACGATGGGAGCTGGCCCGATATATATTTGAATCTCTCCACATTTTTCGGAAATGTGGGTATTTTTGTATACGATAATCGTGAGATCGGCCAGAGCGTTCCCGCAAATTTTAAAGGGATTTCCACTTTTATTTATCTCATATCCAGCAGCAAAATGCTTCAAAAATTACGCGAAACGACCAGTTTGCCGCAAACTTCTGGTCTCATTTTATCTGGCAAATTTCAGGGGTATCTCTCGTCCATATCTCCGATTGCTGCAGATGCAAGGGCAAAGATATTTTGTTCCGATGATGTTTCAAACATTATGGACTTTTCTCTGCGCCTGTTCGCCTCCGGCGAAACCGGACGATATCGGACCCTTTCCGGCCTATATTCGATCTTTAATAAAAATCAATTAGTCCCATCGTACTATTGTGCCCAGTATATGGATCTTTCGCCAGAAGAATGGAAAAATATCATTTCAAAAATAGCGAAAGCGGTTCGGGAATTTGAACATTCCAGAGACCTGCCCAATATCGAATATGTATTTTTCTCCTCCGGACTGGGTATGAAAAGGGCCAATGATATCTGCCGAAAAGTTTTTAAACAGACCCAGACCAAATGGTCCCTTCTTAGTGAACAGCAGGCTCTGCTTTTTGATGAAAAACGGATTCTTACAAAGCTGGAAGCGGCCTATCGGGCGGATGATGATCTGAAGCTGGCGCTCATGTTTCTAAACGATATATCGCAAAGACTTCGTCCCAGTATTGAGCGGGCCCAACGCGTGTTTGAAATCTGTCTGGAAGCACCGATGATCTATTATGTTTATTATAAATGGGGGCTTTTGCTGCAACGCATGAAAGATGGCCGCGCAAAAACTATGTTTTTACGGTCAACCGCAATCAATCCCAGTTGTTACCGTTCCCAATACCGTTTGGGATTAATGTGCGAAAAGGAAGGTAATTTTAAAGAGGCTGACAATCACTACAGACAGATTATTCAAACGCTGTCCAGACCTAAATATACGCATCCCATCGAGTTTGAGTATCTTTATAAAGCCTTCTATCGTCTGGGAATTGTGCGCACAGAAACCGGTCATCTGAGTTCAGCACTGAATCAATATAAAAAAGCAGATTGGCTATGGAATACCCTGGCACAGAGTGATTTCCTACAAAACTTTTTGCAGGGTCTGGTAAAGAATCCAATAGCTTCAGTAAAAAATCGAATCCGGAAAAATGTACTGGATACAAGTATTATAAATTTAGAAGCGCGTATACAAGGGGGAGAAGATAATGAAGAAGAAAGAAGTTTGTCTGGTGCTGGACTCCTCATACAAAATCAAGTATGAAAGTATTTCCGAATTTGAAAATTCGCTTTTTTCTGAGGTCTATGCCAAAGCGGTACAAATCATCCAGGAGATTCAGAAAAAAAACAGCGAATATCATACCAAAAGTCCATTCGGCAACGAACGCAGGAATAATGAACAAATCTACAATACTTTATCCTTTATCGGCGGAAGAGGCACCGGGAAAACATCGGCAATGCTGTCATTTTATGAATACTTAAAAGACTACTCTAGATTAATTCAAAATCCGAACACCATTAATCAAGTTTTTCAAATGAAACCGGCTTACTTTACAGCAATCGACCATATTGACGCCGGGCTTTTGGAAAATGAAGAGGATTTGATCGAGATTATCCTTGCCCGGATGCTGCATAAACTGTCAGCTGTAGAAAACAGCATCATAAAAGATCATGAATACGAATATATGCGACGGGAGTTCCATATCGAACTCAGGCAAGTCTATAAAAACTTAAAAAATCTGAAGCAGAAACAGAATAATACCTATTGGACCGGTGAAACCTCTTTGGATGATCTGCTCCAGTTATCTGTAAGCTACAATCTTCGGGAGTCTATGAAGCGGATTGTAGAGCAGTATTTGGGATTGATCCGCTATAAAGACAGCAGTGGAATTGATCTCAAACAGCATTATCTGGTTATCGCGGTAGATGATATTGATATGCTGGTCGGTAAAGGCTATCAGATGCTGGAGCAAGTGCGTCGCTACCTGATGATTCCCAACGTAATCGTTCTGCTTTCCTTCGACTATAAGCAGCTGCTGAGTATCTGCGAAACGCATTACCGCAGGGAATTTTCCGATCATTATATGGAGGAGATGGCGCAAAGCGGTGGGGACTCTTTAAACTGGCCGGAACGTCTCAGCAAGAGTTATCTAGAAAAGGTAATTCCCGATGGGATGCGAATCCAGATGCCGTCCATCCTCGGGCTTCACCAGATCCGTCCCCAGACCTTATATATCGTGCCAACAAAACAAGAAGGCGAGTCCAACAAAAACCGCCTGAGTATCTGGGAATTTATTTCACTAAAGCTAGCGCGTGGACTGAATATCTATTGTTATAAAATCAATGGGCAAAAGCATTTCCTGGAACCCCGTTCTCTGCGCAATTTGAGTAATTACTGTCATGAACTGGGCGGCTTGAATGAAGATATTCAGTTTTTTAATATACCAAAAGATGAGGCTGTAGCTGAAAGTCAGCTAGAACACTTTGAACAGAATTACCGTTGGATCTTAGAAAATTTGCAGTACAGAGTATATAAAATGTCTGGAATTCCTCAACAGTTGAAGGAATTGTTTGAGGGGATGCAGACGGATTCCTTGGAGAATCAGCTTTGGGAAATTACAAATGAAATTCGAGAATATGTTCTTTGGCTGAAAGAAGACGATGACAGATATTTTGAAGAAATCCAAGGACCTCAGGCGGATTCAAACTTGGGGGTACTGCTTAATTTTCTCTATGAATATTCTGATATGTTACCCGATCCGGACTTTAGCGCTCTTCTATTGGTCTACTTCTCCGTCATAATCAGCGGAAAGCTCTACTACGATCGTTTAAATGCTAAAGAGACAGATTGGGAGCTTGCGGCTCAGAGCCTTGGTCTTAGCGATGGCTTTGGCTCATGGGATGAGATATTTTTAAATTGGGATAAAATTTCCTCTGGGAACAAGAGCGAGGGGGCAATTAACTATCGGGTTGGAGTGCTTAACGATGTATCAGTCGGCAATGCCATTGATATAAAACTGAAACTCCCTCTTTCGGACGAAAATGTTCAGGAAAATACGGAAGCCCTGCATAACTTGGAATTAAATTTGTTGTTCTTTCGCAGTTTCCGTTGGAAGGATACTCATACAAAACATGATATACCGGAATATGATTGGTCTGGTTCTGAAAACGAATTGATTTTGGGAAAGCCTAAGAATGGATACCATACTACATACAGAATCTCTAATTTTATTCCTAATATCTATAAATACGATCAGTATTGGGATAAACTTCATGACAGTATTTTATCTGCGTATACTCCACAAAATTCTAACTGGCCTAGCAAAGAAGAATTGGAAAATTGGTTCAATATGCATTCTATAAAGCATGATTTTCAAAAGTGGGAAGAGGAATATGGAACTCGAATGGTTATCCCGGTCCAGAATTTGGAATTTTTATACAGCTTACTGCAGAAAATAATGGTTCAAAAACCGAAGATTACAGATTTAAAACAGACCCAACGACATTTAAAACAATATTTTCAAAGCATCGAAGAAGAACTGCAAAACCAAACGGATTATTATGCAAATATTTTCAAGGGCAGCAACTTAGATGAATTTCCAAAATTCCCCGAAATTTTTAAAGAATGTCCGCTAATCAAAAAAATTCTCGGAAATCCTGAAAGTGGATTGCCCAGCCCATATCTAAAAGTTTTTTCAGAGGTAGTAGACAATTTCAGATACACTGACGATACGGAATCAGAAAAAACTATTTCCGATACAGATGACTAGGGGGTAGTTTATGGTTAATCTCAGCACCATCCTGGAAATGCTTTTCAAGCGAGTAGATATTCAAGAGGTACTTGACGGTGAAATTGACTGTGCGAATTTTACCAAGGAAACCTTTGTCCTGTTAGGCCGCTCCTATTTTCGTCAGTATTCCAGCCTGGAATTAGAAAACTTATATGAATATTTTTTGGTGGAACTGCGAAAACAGGAGGAGTGGCGGGCTCAGGACCGGGCGGCAAATTCTCATCTTGGTTTTAACGTGTTTGAGGTTTTACTGAACTTTGCGGATCAGGTTCTTCTGGAAGATGGTGAAGATCCTGTCTGCAATTATCCGCGTCTCCTTCGCTGGCGGATGGTATCCCACCAGCTGGAGGAGAACCTTTTCACTACAGCTTTTTTAGCCGCAAGGGACCTTTGGCGCAGAGGCAATATTCGGAACTTCGGCTGGAAAACCATCATCGGCAACAACAACGTCTTTCTAAATCAAATGCTGGCAGAAGGTCTGTCAGAAAATCATTTTCATTTGAAAGGCTCTGCTCCCTACTTCCAGCTTTCCTGGATTGCCTTAATGAACCATGTAGATAGAGCAGAGTATAAAAAACGCCTGGAACAATATGAACAGAGGCGGCTTTCTGCAAATGTACGATACCGCGGGAAGAATAAAACCAGAGAACTGTATGTGCTTCACAGACAAGCCGCTTTAATCCGCGTTCTTATCTATTCGAAATTAAGAAAGCTCCCATTAAATTATGGAAAGTGCACTGTGGACTGCAAACGCGTTTTGGAATGGATGGCCCAGGGCAGAATCGATTTTGGAGATCAAGAAGAATACTATAGACTTCACTTGACTCAACAATTTTGGATTGATTTGGAAGAACTTCGTCCTTTTATGAATCTGGACTGGTATTATGAACTTCAGGAAAGTCTTACCTATCAGCAGGTTGAGTGTGCCCTACGCAATCCTGATGAATTGGATATGAATTTGTCCTATCTCCAAAATTGGATTGACTGTGAGAAAAGTTATTTTAGTTTTGAGTACAGGGGAGAGCGGGCAGACGATTATGCCATGATTGCCCCATATCGAAAAGGCGGCATTGAGGATTACTACTACATCCTTTCCGGAGAACGCTGGCTGATGTATGAAATGTTTAAGCACATCTATTCAAAGGACCGAAAATATGAAAAACTCTATAATTTCTTTTACGCCTACCTTTTAATTAAAGAGACAATCCGGGCGGAACTAGTACAGGTTAATTTTAATTTTGGATTTGACAATTTCAGCAAATATGAGTCTCGAAAAGAAGACTTCATTGAAAATACAGAATACGAAACATACTATACGCAGCTGGCGTTAAAAGAACCTTTAAAAACTCAAAATATAGTCAGCTTGGAGGCCAGAATCACCCCAAGATCTACGGCCATACAAAATTATGAATATATTCAAAAGCAGGATCGGCAATCCGGGCTTATTGATGATGAGAAGAATAAGCTGTATTATGTTGCTCATTTCGTCAAACGCCCTGATTTATCTTTAGGGAAAGGTGAGTTGGATCGTGATATTTGCTGCCGTCACGATTATCTGAGAAGGACTATCAAAAATCAGGCTCGGGCATTGAGCAGTTTCCGTGAGGATCATCCTGAAACTGCCAACCGTCTTCTCGGAATCGATGCCTGCAACGAGGAAATCACCTGCAGACCCGAGGTTTTTGCCCAGGCCTTCCGCTATCTGCGCAATCATAGTCTGATTGAAAAGCGGGCCGATTCTTTAGAAGCTACCAGAAAACTGCCGGAACTTGGTGTGACATACCATGTAGGAGAAGATTTCCTGGATATTGTAGACGGTTTGCGTGCAGTCGAAGAAGCGATTCTATTTCTGAACATGAGATGTGGTGACCGGATTGGACACGGCCTGGTACTGGGAGTCGATGTAGAGGAATGGTATGATCTTAAGAACAACCGTATTTTACTGTCCCAGCAGGAGTATCTGGACAATCTGGTATGGCTCTATATGAAAATCAAGTCGTATGGACTTGAGAACTGTCAAGAGGTTTTGCTTCACATTGAGGAAGAATATGAAAAATACTTTCACAATGTATATGAGGAAGCCTTGAGACTTGCTGTAGATCAGAATACCATCAACACCTTTTTGGAAATCCCTGTATATTATGAAGCCTGGAAACTTAGAGGCGATGACCCGGAGTGTTATATCAGAGGGACATACGAGGCAAAAACCCGCTATGACTATTCCTGGAATTTTTATGCAGTCAACACGGAACTTCCTGGCGAAAGCGGCGAGTATACCTTACGCCAAAGAAAGGAAGTTGCGCTTCTGTATCATCTTTACCATTTCAGCGGTCAAGTCAAGCGCCTGGGGGCGCAAAAGGTAGAGATTAAGATTACTCCAGCGATGAAAAAGGTCATTTCCAAAGTTCAGGACAAGTTATTGAGGGACGTAGCTATGAGAGGGATTGCAATCGAAGCAAATCCGTCTTCTAATTTCCTGATTGGGACCTTCCGCTCCTATGACCGTCATCCCATGATGCGTTTCTACACCTTGGGATTACAGAGCAGAGGAACCAGAGAGGAACACTGCCCCCAGATTCCGGTATCTATCAATACTGATGACCAAGGCGTATTCAGTACATCCCTGGAAAATGAATATGGCCTTATGGCTCTGGCCCTGGAACGGATGCGGAGTCCCGAAGGAGAGATTCTATACACACGTTCGGAGGTTCAGCAATGGCTGAACAATATGCGCGAAACGGGAATACAATATAGTTTCATTAATCGGAGAATAAGAGAAGCGCCCTAAATCATAAGATTGGAATTATATAGATATTTGCAAATAGCCACTTTCTGTGGTCAGCAGGACCGCATTTCTCGGACAGTCCTGTCCATATTTAGCAGACAGCTTTAGAGAGAGGTAGGGCAGAGAAAACTCCGCCCTGCTAATCAGTATTGAACGTTGTTTTAAAAGGCTATGCCTTTTAATCAGTACCCCTTAGACTTTCTATATGTGCCGTCATTGCGTGCCATCTCCAGTTCCAGAAGGTTCTTACCGCCATAGCAGTCCAGTATCTGTCTATTCACTAATACAAAGATACTGAATACTTGCTTCTGACGTAATACCCGCTGGTAGCAGAAGAGTTGCTCTCATTTCTTTGGTATACTTCTTAACATACTTTGTAGCTTCCGGCCTGGTTCCTCCTAATGTCAAGATAGAGACAAAAAAATTTTTTATATTTTTTCAGAGATGCAAAAAGATGCAAAGTAAGCGCTTAACAATACAACGGCTATCTTTTTAAACCACGTTCTACTATTATTGAAGTAAAACGCTCCAACTTCAACTTTTTGATTCAATCCTGCATCTTTGCTGTATCATCTCAGACCAGGGCATCAGCTCTTCTATCCCTTCGGGCTCATTTTTGTAGTCCGGCATATAGAGCAGTACCGTCTCCAGATACGCATAGATATTCAGATTGTTGAGTTTTGCAGTCTCTGCTAAACTGTAAATGATGGCACTGGACCGGGCTCCTTTTACGGTATCATGGAACAGGAAATTTTTCCTTCCCACTGCGTAGGGGCGGGCGATATTCTCCGCGATGTTGTTGGAAATGGAACAACGCCCATCCTGCAGGTAGTTCTCCATGTAAGGCTTCTGGTTCCTGGCATAGGTGACCGCTTTTTCCAGGCGGCTCCCACCTGTGGGATTTACGGTTTCAAGCCATGACCAGTAAGCCTCCCATATGGCAGGCTCCGTCTCAAGACGTTTTGCTTTCCGGGTGTCCGCATCCAGACCGGCGTATTTTTCTTCCAGCTTAAACAGCTGATTGCAGTAATCAAACCCGACCTCCGCAGGGGGCCTTTCCGAAGCCGTCTTCATTTTCCCTGGCAGGGCGTCATGCCAGTACCGCCTCATATGCGCAAGACAGCCGCAGCGGATGACTTTTTTCAGCTTATTATAACCGCTGAACCCATCACAGGTCAGATATCCGGAAAACCCTTTCAGGAATTCTTCTGCATGATAGCCTCCCCGGCTGGGCTGATAGTCATACAGCCGGATCGGCGGCAGCCCGTCGTTCCCGGAGCCATACAGCCACATATAGGACCTGGACTGTGCCGTTTTCCCATCCTCCTTCAGCACCTGGCAGGGCGTCTCGTCCGCATGGATGACTCCCCTCTCCAGCAGATGTTCGTGAAGCCGTTTATATACCGGCTCCATGTAATCCATGCCGCATTTGATGATCCAGTTGGCCAGTGTCGCCCGCCCCAGCTTTACGCCCAGCTGCTTCCAGTCCGCCTCCTGCCGGTAAAGAGGGATGCTGTTGACATATTTCTGGTACATCACGTAAGCAACCGTGGAAGGGGAGGCAAGGCTGTGCTTCAGCAGGGGGCTGGGTGTTTCGGCCTCAACGATAACAGAAGCTCCGTCTTTCTTACATTCCGGACATCCGAGCACTTCCTGGACATACTGGATCCGTTCCACCTTTGCGCGGGTGATCCGCAACTCTTCCCGCACCACCTTTTTCCCGATCACTTCCATCGGGGTATTGCAGTAAGGGCAGTTCCTGTCTTCCTCCGGCACTGTACAGGGGACTTCGATTACAGGAAGCCCCGCCAGGATCTCTTCCCTGGAAGCCTTCGGCTTTTTGGGCTGACGGTTATAACCGCTTACGGCCTCTCGCAGGGACGGCTCCGGGACGGAAGGATCCGCAGCAGCTTCTGCTTCATTGAACAGATCCATCTGTCCGGGAAACTCATCCTTTTTGGTTTTTTCACTGGATGATGAAAACAGTTTTTTCTTCAGGTACTCGACCGTTTCGTTCAGGTTTGCGATCGTCTGGTTCAGCTGTGCGGTCTGCTCCTCATGGCTTTTGGCCATCTGCTCGATCGTAAGCCGCTGGCTTTCCACCAGCTGGCGCAGGGATTCGATTGTTTCTTTCTGAAGCTGCAGGAGCGCTTCCATTTCTGACTGCGGCATAAGGGAGCCCCTTTCTTTTCACTAGCCCCTATTATACCGGAAAACCGGCAGAAAAGCGAATCCTCCACCGTACGGCTGCCGTCATTTTGACGAAAGAAAAATGTGGAAAACCGGAAGCTTTAGAAGAGCATGCTCAGCGAAAAATGCTGTGTTTTCCACACGCAGACGGCAGTCCGGAGAAAAGGCAGACCGTTATCCCCCGGATGTCCTTCCGGTTCCGTTTTCATGTGGATAAGCCGCCGGTGGTGTTTTTCCCATCCTGCAAAAGCAGGGAGAATTTTCTCCCTTTTGCACAAAGCTCAGAAATCCTTCCTCCCGGCAGGCCGGATCGCCTTTGGCTGGTCGATCGACAGCCCTTCCAGGAGCCAGCGGTATTCCTGACGGGTAAGGTTCCTGACTTCTGAAGGATCCCGTGGCCACTGGAACCGCCCATTATCCAGGCGTTTATAGTAGAGGCAGAATCCATCTTTTTCAAAATGCAGCGCCTTGATCCGGTCGCTGCGTCTCCCGCAGAAGAGGAACAGGGAATTGCTGTAGGGATCCAGTTCATAGGTATCCCGGACGATCGCCATCAGCCCGTCAATGCTCTTTCGCATGTCGGTATAACCTGTCACCAGGAAAAATTTCGCCACGCCGGACAGTTCCCCTAACAAAGCTGGTGCAGGGCAAGCAGAGTATTGCGGATCACGTCTGCTCCCGCATGTTCGTGGATCTCAACACGGATGCCCTGCATTTGAAGACAGATGGAAGGGGATGGGGCAGAGATACCATCGGGTACCCGCTGCCCTTCTTCCCAGAACGGTATCTGGACAACTTCCTGCTTCTGTCTGGAAGTGTCCGCCGTTTCAGGTATCTCACAGGCTTTTTTACGCAAAGCCCGGACATGGTAGTAAAATGTGCTGACGGGGATCCCGTTCTCTATACACCACTGACGGTCGGTAAGCCCGCTGGATCTGCACTGCGTGATCCGTTCCAGCCAGAAGCTGTCATTTAAAGTTGTACTCATTTGCTTCAGCTCCTCCAAGGTAAGATTTTGGAGTAATCAGGTACAGCAAAAGCCTGAACAGACAAGTAGTTGAAATCCATCCTTTGCGAATCTGAGAACCAGACAGGAAGTGAATTACTCCAGGTATCTGAAGTATCTCACAAAAGTTGGAGCCTGACGATCCGGTCGATTATAAAGCGCTTACGATGCAAACGCTCAAAAGCCCTGAAATACGCCGTTTCTACGTCTCTTTTCCTTCTTCATATCCCATCTGTATACAAAAGTCCTGATTACATCTATTCCAAATCCACACAATTGTAAATAACGGTCACTCAGAGCACGCTGCACGCCCTAACTGAGCCACCTTACCGCTGATTTAGAGCCACTTTGCCGAATGGCTCAACCAACCGGCAACCGTTCTTCTATAATGATAAATGGCACACAACTGTGTGACTATCATTTACAGGAGGACGATAATTATGGTGAATTATCGAGAAATCCTGAGACTAAAGAGTCTCAAGTACTCACAACGGGAGATCGCTTTAAGCGTGCACAGTTCCCGCAACACGGTCAAAGAGGTAGTTGATCTCGCCACCGCGCTCAAGATCGAATGGCCCCTTGATCCCGATGTGACAAATCAGGAGCTGGAGTCCGTCCTTTATCCAGGGCGAAAAGGACAGAACACGGACCGCATGCCCATTGATTTCCCCCGTATCCATAGGGAACTTGCCAAAAAAGGAGTTACTCTCAGCCTCCTCTGGACCGAGTATTGCGCAGAGGCTAATGCAGCGGGCCGGTACCCCTACATGAGTACACAGTTTGGGGATCTTTACCGTAAGTGGGCCAAGGTCAGCAAAGCGACTATGCGGATTTCCAGAAAGCCGGGCGAGACCTTTGAGGTTGACTGGGCCGGCGCCACGGTGGATATCCACGACAGTGTTACCGGTGAGATCAGTCCTGCGTATCTTTTTGTTGGCGTATTGTCCTGCAGCAGTTTTGTGTACGCGGAACTCTGCAGGGATATGAAGTCAGAGAACTTTATCCTTTGCCATGTGCATGCCTATGAATACTTTGGCGGAGTGACGCTCCTTCTGGTGCCGGATAACCTCAAAGCAGGGGTTACCAAAAATACCCGCTATGAGACGAGCATCCCCAGGGCTTATCAGGAGATGGCCGATTACTATGACACTGCTATCGTCCCTGCTCGCCCCAAGGCTCCCGATGATAAACCGAATGCGGAGGCCTCAGTCAAGTTTGCCACTACATGGATTCTTGCCGCTGTCCGGAACCGGCGCTTCTTTTCCTTTGAGGAGGCACGTGACACAGTCGCCGAGAAGCTGGAACTTCTTAATGACAGGCCCTTTAAAGCGAGAAAAGGATGCCGCCGCAGCGCATATGAGGAGGAAGAGCGTGAATTCATGCATCCACTGCCTCCCGCACCATATGAACCAGCTATATGGCGCAGTGCGAAGGTCCAGAATGACTACACCATTACGGATGGATTGAACCGTTATTCCGTCCCGTTTGATCTGATCGGCGAGTGCGTGGATATCCGCCTTACAAGGGATACTGTCGAAATATACTTCCATGGCGGGCGTGTGGCTTCCCATGTACGTCTGAAAAAGGCCCAGAGAGACGCGGTCATGGTGCCGGGGCATATGCCGGAGGCACACCGCAAGTATCTCGCCTATAACAAAGATGCTTTCCTGTCATGGGCAGAGACAGCCGGGGCTTCCGTTTCTAAAGTAGTCAGCCAATTCCTGGGATCCGGCAAAGAGCCTGAGCAGGGTTATAAATACTGCGTAAGCCTCATGAAAGCGGCTGACCGATATGGCCAGGACCGCGTAAATGCGGCCTGCGAGCGTGCATTGGCCTTTTCCAATGCCCCGACGCTCAGGAGTATCCTTGCCATCCTCAAAAACGGGCAGGATAAGATCCCGCTTCATAAGACCGCCGATCAGCAGCATCCGGAACCGGTCAAAGCAACATCTCCAGCAAAATCTTCACACCGTGGCATCACACGAGGAGCGGATGCTTTTCGGAAAGGAGGTGCCAACGCATGATCATCCAGTCAACCATTGATACATTAAAAGCCATGCGGTTCTCTGCCATGGCAGGGGAATTGGAAAAACAGCTGAACGATCCTGCCACCTATAACAGCCTTGGGTTCGAGGAGCGGCTTGGGCTTCTGATTGATGCGGAGTGGAACCGCCGCCAATCCAATAAGCTCGCGAAAGGTATCCGGGATGCCTGTTTCTCTGCGCCAGACGCTTCGGTCGAAGGAATAGAGTACCATCCTGACAGGAAGCTCGACAAGGCACAAATGCTGCGTTTTGCAACCTGTAAGTACATCGAGGAAGGGCGCCATATCATCCTGAGCGGCGCCAGTGGCGGCGGCAAGACATATATTGCCTGTGCGCTCGGGAACGCAGCCTGCAGAAAGTTTCTGAAAGTACGTTATGTAAGACTTCCGGAACTCCTGGAGGAGCTGAATGTCGCCAAAGGTACCGGTGAATTCCGTAAAACAATCCGCTCATACCTGAAACTGGATCTCCTTATCCTGGATGAATGGCTTATCCGTCCATTGGAACCGCAGGAATCCTATAATCTTTTGGAGATCGTGGAGGCGCGCATCAACAACCCGAAAGGATCGATGATCTTCTGTTCCCAGTATGCTGCGGATGACTGGTATGAACGGATTGATCCAGCTTCGGCGGAAGGCAGCCCGATCTCCGAAGCGATCATGGACAGGATCATCCACAATGCCTACGATGTCTTCATAGACGGCCGCATCTCCATGCGTAAACGCCATGGCTTCAAGGCATCCGGAAAGTCCAGCTAAGAAATGTCAAGAGGTGATATGAAAAAATTAAATTTATTACAGTAGAGCGAAAAAGGGTAACCTTAACAGACCATTCCCCAATATAGGACTGGTCAGAAACTAAATATTCAGAATGCTGTGTTGATTATGCAGCCTTCCTGATCTTATCGGGATGTTCTGTGGCAAAGCGTCTGCAGTGTTCTTCCGGAGTGATGATTTCAAAAGGTTTGTTATCCCGGAGCATGGCAAAGATGATGTTGCAGATCTTATGCATGACAGCGCCCATTGCTACTGGCTTTTTCTTCCCGGAGCACTTCCGGGTGTAATAGTCGTAAACTACAGGATTCACAGGTGTGCCGCTTCCTTTATCAACCTTTACGTTATTGAGCGCGGCCATGTGAAGAACACGCCTGGCAAGGCTGGAGCCACGTTTGGACATATGGACTTTATCGCCATTGAGTTTTCCGGACTGTTTGACAGCAGGGTCAAGCCCAAAGTAGGCGTAAAGCTTTTTCGGGGAAGAAAAAAGTTTAAAGTTCCCCATCTCTGCAATCAGGACGACTGCGCTTAAGAATCCAATCCCGCGCAGGGACTGCAGAAGGCAGATCTGATCGTAGATCAAGGTGTCCTGCAGTTTCTCTATCGTCTCATGGAGTGCTTTCAGGAGCGCGTCCAGATGCTTCTGGTATTCCTGATAAGTGTCGATATAAAGACGGATGCGAACAGCATTGCTAGGAAGAGCCCTGCCGAAAACAGCGGCATCCTGTGCGGCAGCGATAATGGCGTCATACTTACGCAGGGCATAAGCTTCGCCAAAACGTGCGGTACTGCGGATGATATCCACAATGTCCTCTTTGGAAGCGGCAAGCATGTCCGCAGGAAGAGGATAAGAGCTTAACAGCTTTAAGGAAGACTGTGTGGTGACTTTGCTGAAGACCTTAGCATAAGCAGGGAAAGATACTTTCAGTTCCGCAGTGAGCTTCAGAGCGACAGCAGACTGGAGATCCTTGAAATAATAATAATCACGGACCAGGTTTCTCAGATCGACAACGGAATCATCCGGGAGGATGGAAGTTTTGAGAGAAACGTTCAGTCCAACAAGGGCAGCCTTTTTTGAATCGAATTTATCATTATGCAGTTTCCTTATGTTGATATTTGTGCTATTCTTAGTGATGATAGGATTTATGACCGAGCAGTCAAACCCCTTATCACGAAGGAAGCACAGGAGCGGGATGTGGTAGATCCCGGTAGACTCAAGGAAGCAGCGGCTTTTGAGAGAATACGTCTCTTGTGCTTCTTTTATTTTTGTGACAGCGAGATCTCTGGACCGAGAATCAGAATGGATGATCTTAAAGGGCTTCCCGACAAAAGAACCATTGGGGAGAGCAATTGACATCCAGGTAAAATCAGCGCCAACATCAAGGCCGACAGAGAGGTAAGAAGAAACGCCGTCAATAAATGTAAGTAATCTTTTGTAATGCATGATAAACATCCTTTCCGGCAGGCATCCATTTCCATAAGGCGGATACACAACCTAGCGGCTTATACAGGTATAGCCTGAGGCTTCCCAACCAGCCA
>OLVT01000763.1_pt1 | contig 32926 bp, 32 predicted proteins | sample 1673241 | NCBI WGS metagenome assembly OLVT01 (sample SAMEA3178936, study PRJEB25190) | human gut metagenome | biome: human gut; feature: human-associated habitat; material: faeces | place: Austria | collected 2013 | reverse complement strand
TAGAGGGAGAAAAACAGGTGAAACGGCTGGATCAGATAGGAATGATCATTCAATAAAACTTAGGGAGTATTTTTTATAGAATAGACAGAGGACGCGTGAAGGGCGCGTCCTTTGTGCTGTTTGAAAATGCCAGACAGCATGAAAAAAGCGTTTGGTAATCGGGATTTGTCGTGTATAATAAGGGAAGAAAAGGCAACGTGGAGGTTAGGGGAATGTATCGGGTGATCAAAGTATTAAACAATAACGGAATCCTGGTTCTGGACGATGCCACCGGACGGGAACAGATTCTTCTTGGAAACGGAGTCGGCTTCGGACACCGGATGGGAGAGCGGATGCAGACGCTTCCGCAGGCAAAGCGCTATGAAATGGTCAATGAGAAATCATCTGCTCTGACCAGGGTAAATGGAATTGACCCGGTTTATATAGAAGCAGCGGGGAAAATCATAGAGCTTGCAGAAGAGGCGATGGGAGTTTTGCAGCATGATATTCTGATCCCCATGGCGGATCATATCGCCATGGCAGCAGCGCGGGCGAAGGAACAAAAGGAAATTCCAAATCCATTTAAAGCGGATATCGCAGCATTATTCGAGGAAGAGTATGAGGCTGCGAAAAAAGGATGCGTAATCTTAAAAAAGATGACAGGAATCCAACTTGGAGAAGATGAGGCCGGTTACATCGCTTTGCATATCCATGCCGGGCTGGCACAGGAAAATGTAGCGGATTCGCTGGAAACAGCGCGTCTTGTCAATGCCTGTATGTCCATGATCGAGGAAAGCACCGGAAAGAAACTGCCTTACAGCTCGCTTGGTTACAACCGGCTGATGAGTCATGTCCGTTATATGCTGGCCCGTGCCCGCAAAGGCGAACGCACCGACTTAGATCTGGAATCTTATGCCAGGGAAAATTTCCCGAAAGAATACGAACTGGCAGAGCAGATCCTGCGAAAGCTGGAACAGAAATTAAAGCTGGAGTTTGCGCGGGAAGAAACGGGGTTTCTGGCAATCCATATCAGGAGGGTGACTGGAGGAGAGACGGTGTAATATTTCGATAAGAAATGAAAAGATGATTGCCACTCTGCGCAGCAATCATCTTTTTGTAAAGTATGAATTTGTTTTGCCCAAATTAAGTAATTTATACTTCATCTTAAGGCATAAAATCGGGGCAACAGGATTTGAACCTGCGACCTCTCGGCCCCCAGCCGAGCGCGCTACCAAGCTACGCCATACCCCGAGCGAACTTCTGTAGTATAGCAGATATTTTCAGGTTTGTAAAGTAAAAATTTCAAAAAAATGAAAAAAATTTGAAGGGATGAAAAATTATGCCACAGAAAGATCATCGAAAGAGGATCGCCAGCTTTGATTTGGATATGACGCTGCTGGATCATGGGACCTGGGAGATACCGGTCAGCGCTATGGACGCCATCCGGCGGCTGAGGGAGGATTATATTATCGTCATCTCTTCCGGGCGGAATATGGATGCTCCCTACAGCGTGGTTTACCGGGATAAGATTCAGCCGGATGCGATGATTCATTTAAATGGAACGAAGGTAACGGCAGGGAAAACCATATTGTACGAGCATATAATGGAAAAAGAAAAGCTGAAAGCCCTATTGGCCTTTGCTCAGGAGCATCAGCTGTCTGTAGGAATTTCCGACGAATTGGGAGATTTTTATACCTGTCCGGAGCAGGTGAGGGAGATGGATCTGAAACGATGGAACACAACAGACCGCCATTTCAGAGATCCGTGGGAGCTGATGGACAGGCCGGTAAAAACGCTGGCCTATGTAGGCGGTCCCGAGGGAGTTAAATTGATGGAAGCGCATTTTCCGGATTTTAAATTTCCTATGTTTGCGGGAAATCAGGGAGCGGATATTGTGGAGAAGGAGTCCTCAAAGGCTATGGGACTTCGGCGCCTGTGCCAGTATTATGGTATTGAACTGGCGGATACGGTTGCCTTTGGCGACAGTATGAACGATCTGGAGATCATAGAGGAAGCCGGAATCGGAGTGGCGATGGGCAATGCCCTTCCGCAAATTAAGGAAGCGGCTGATTACGTGACAGACCGGATTGACGAGGACGGCGTCTGGAACGCATGTATTAAATTAAATTTATTTGGGATAAATCAGAAGGAGGATAAAAATGGCGGAGCAGTATGATTTGGTGGTAATCGGAGCTGGGCCGGGAGGATATACGGCAGCGATTAAGGCAGCTCAGATGGGGTTGAAAACAGTGATTGTGGAGAAGAACCGATTGGGAGGAACCTGTGTGAATCAAGGCTGCATTCCTACCAAGTCCCTTCTTTATGCCAGCAACCTTTTTCGGATGATGCAAAATAGTGATGAGTTTGGTGTGTCGGCAGAAGGGATCGCCTTTGATTTCAATAAGATGCAGCATTACAAGCGGGAGTCGGTCCAGCGCTATCGGGATGGAATTGAGGAGAAATTTCAGGAGCTTGGATTGAAGCTGGTAAGCGGCAGAGCCACGTTGCGCCGGGACCGGACCGTAGAGGTAGAATTAAATGAGGGAGGCCGGGAATATTATCAGGGAGCAAATGTGATAATTGCCATAGGTGCGAAGCCTATTAAAAATTCTATCCCGGGAATTGACCTGAAGGGAGTATGGGACAGTGACCGGCTGCTGGCGGCGGAAAACTGGAATTTTGACCGTCTGGTGATAATGGGAGGCGGCGTAATTTCGGTCGAAATGGCTACCATATTTAACAATCTCTGCTCCAGGGTGACCATTGTGGAAAAACAGAGGCATTTGATGGCTCCTATGGATGAAGTGATGGCCAAGCAGCTGGAGAGGGAATTGAGAGAGCAGGGAATTGAGGTGTACTGCGGCGCGACGGTAACAGAGATTCAGGAAGAGGGAAACAGCCTGTGCTGTACGGTTACTCCAGAAGAGGAGGGAGAGCCTTTTCAAATTCATGGCTGCCAGGTACTGTCGGCCATAGGACGAAGACCGGATCTCTCCGGACTGTGCGGACCGGATGTGATCCTGGAAACGAAAAATGGGAAAATTTCGGTTTCCAAGGATTTTGAAACCAATATTCCCGGGGTTTACGCCATTGGAGATGTGGCTGCGAAGATTCAGCTGGCCCATGTGGCTGCGGCCCAGGCGACCTATGTGGTGGAGCGGATTGCGGGGAAGCCGCAGAGCGTTAAGCTGGAGGTGGTTCCTTCGGGAATGTTCGTTTCCCTGCCGATTGTGCCAAGCTGTATCTATACGAACCCGGAAATCGCCACGGTGGGAATCACAGAAGCGACTGCCAAGGCCAATGGTTTAAAGGTGCGGTGCGGCCACTGCTCCATGAGGGACAACGGTCAGTCCATTATTTCCGGGGAAAAACATGGATTTATCCGTCTGGTATTTGAAGCTTACTCCAATGGAATTATCGGGGCGCAGCTGATGTGCCCGAGGGCCACAGACATGATCGGGGAAATTGCAACAGCCATTGCCAACGGCCTGACGGCAGAGCAGATGTCCTTCGCGATGCGTGCCCAGCCTACTTACAATGAGGGGATTGGTGTGGCCATTGAGGATGCGATGAGAAGCGAGCCGCAGTAAAAAATCAAAGGGTTGACAGGAGGAACAGACAATGAAGATGATGGCATTCAGCTGCCGGCAGGATGAGAGGGAGTTTTTTGAACAGTTCGGAAAGCAGTACGGGGTGGAGGTGGAAACCACCAGAGAGGCTCCTTCTATGGAAAACGCCGGTCTTCTGAAGGGCTGCGGCGCTGCCTGTGTGCTGACGACGCCGGTGGCTGCGGATTTGATTGACCGATGGCATGAATATGGGGTAAAATTGATTTCTACCAGAACCGTGGGATTTGAACATGTGGACTACCGCCATGCGGCGAAACTGGGAATTGTGGTATCCAACGCCACATACACGCCGGACACAGTGGCAGAGTATACGATCATGACGATCCTGATGGCGATCCGAAAGATGAAGATCATTCTTCAGCGCTACATCGGACAGGATTTTTCCCTCCGCCATGTCCGCGGAAGAGAATTGGGCCCTATGACCGTGGGAGTTGTGGGAACGGGACGCATCGGCCAGCGGGTGATTCAGCTGTTAAGGGGCTTCGGCTGCCGTATTTTGGCATATGATCTGGAACCCAGGGAAGAGGTTCGGAAAATGGCCGCCTATGTGAGTCTGGATACGATCTGGAAAGAATGCGATCTGATTACCTTTCATACGCCCGCTACGGAGGAAACCTATCATATGGTGAATCGCCATACCTTAAGTCAGATGAAGGACGGGGTAGTGCTGATCAATATGGCCAGGGGTTCCCTGATCGACACCGAAGCGCTGATCGAAGGTCTGGAGAAGGGCAAGGTCGGAGCCGCCGCTCTGGATGTGGTGGAAAATGAGGGCAGCATCTACTATAAGGACTTTAAGGACTGTCCGGTCGGCTGCCGGGAGATGTCTGTTTTAAGCGCTATGCCAAATGTGCTGATGACGCCGCACACCGCCTTTTTCACCCATGAGGCGGTCAGCGATATGGTGGAGTGCGCGATGATCAGCTGCGCACGGCTGATGGCAGGGGAAAAGGATCCTTTGCAGGTAAACGGATAAGAAATGAGAGAGAGGACAACATCAATGAATGAGATTCAGAAGCGTCTGGAACGTCTGCGTGAAAAAATGAAGGAGCATCAGGTGGATGCCTGCCTGGTGGAAACCGCGGATTTTCACCAGTCGGAATATGTGGGCGATTATTTTAAAAGCAGGGAGTATTTGTCCGGCTTTACCGGCTCGGCCGGAACCTTGGTGGTGATGGAGCGGGAAGCGGCTCTTTGGACCGATGGACGGTATTTTGTTCAGGCGGCCGGAGAACTTGAGGGGACAGGAATCCGCCTCATGCGCTCCGGGCAGGAAGGTGTTCCCAGCGTTCTGGAATATCTGGAACAGAAAATGGAAAATGGAAGCTGCCTGGGCTTTGACGGCCGTACGGTCAGCGCTGCCTGGGGCCAGATGGCCAGGAGAAGATTGAGAAAAAAGGAAATTTATGTAAATGGGCAGCTGGACCTGCCGGGAGAAGTCTGGGAGAACCGGCCGCCTCTTTCGGCTCGTCCGGCCTGGGTCCTGGATTTAAGCTACGCCGGAATTGGTGCGGAGAAAAAATTGGACGACCTTAGGAGACAGATGAAGGAGGAGGGAGCGGACGTCCACATTCTGACGTCTCTGGATGATATTGCCTGGCTGCTGAATCTCAGGGGAGATGACGTAAAAAATAATCCGGTAGCTCTTGCGTACCTGATCCTCTGGGAGGACCGTGCCAAGCTCTTTATTAACCGAACAATTTTGGAAGGAAAAGCTTATCCAAAATCAGAGCATAGTGAGGAAACTGCTGCGGATTATCTTGAGAACCTGGGAATAGAAATTTGTCCTTACAATGATTTCTACGAAACGGCAGGTCAGCTGCAGGGGAAAGTCATTTTACTGGAAAAAGAAAAGGTAAACGACGGACTCTTAAACCGGGTCGCCGGGCAGAATCAGATATTGGACCGGATGAATCCCACGTCTCTTTCCAAGGCGGTGAAAAATCCGGTGGAAATCGAGCACATGAAAGAGGCTCATGTGAAAGATGGAGCCGCTGTTACCCGTTTCATCTACTGGCTGAAACATGAGGCCAGTGAAACGATGGCCCGGGGAGGGACGGTGGACGAGGTGGAGGCTGCGGAAAAGCTGGAGGAATTCAGAAAAGAGCAGGAAGGTTATCTGGGGCCAAGCTTTGATACGATCTCCGCTTACGGTTCCAATGGGGCGATGTGCCATTATTCGGCTAAAAAGGACAGTTGTGCCTGCCTGGAACCCAGAGGATTCTATCTGGTGGATTCCGGCGGTCAGTATTATGAGGGAACTACGGATATTACCAGAACCATTGTGATGGGTCCCCTGACGGAAGAGCAGCGGATGCATTTTACCTTGGTGCTGGTGAGTATGCTGCGGCTGGGAGCGGCAAAATTTCTGTACGGCTGCCGGGGCCTGACCTTGGATTATGCGGCCCGTGAACCTCTCTGGAGGTATGGACTGGATTTTAACCATGGAACGGGGCATGGAGTTGGGTATCTTCTGAACGTGCATGAGCGCCCCAACCGGATCTGCTTTCGGATTAAGGACAACTTAAAGGAAAATGCCGTTCTGGAAGATGGAATGATTACCTCAGATGAGCCGGGCCTGTATATTGAGGGAAGCCATGGCATCCGTACAGAGAATCTGATCCTCTGTAAGAAAGAGGAAAAGAATTCCTTCGGCCAGTTTATGGGGTTTGAATATCTGACCTGGGCTCCTATTGATTTGGAAGGAATTGACTGCCGCTATATGACAGAAGGAGACCGGCAGCTGCTGAACGAATATCACAGACAGGTTTATGAAAAAATCAGCCCGTTCCTGCCGGAAGAGGAGAGAGCGTGGCTTAAAAGCGCCACGGCAGAGGTGTAGGAAAAGGGGCGAATACAAAGGGAGAGTCTCCGCGGGAGACTCTCTTTTGCCGAAAATCTATTTCTGAAGCTGCAGATATTCCAGGGCCTGAAGTCCATAGTCGGAGGCTTTTTCCTGGTCCAGAAACAAAGAGGGATGCCAGGAAACGAAAGAAAGGGGGTCTTTATAGTCCCGTTTTAAGGCGGGATTCCACAAAGGGGAAAACTGAGGGAGAAAAAGCCCCGTTGTTTTGGTGTAGCAGTTTTTGGCGGATGCCCGGATTCGGGCATCCGGGTCTACATATTCTCCGACACTGCGGTGGATCGCGGTGTCTTCATAGGGAAGATAGTAGTAATCTTTATAGTTGGGGTAGAAATATTTTAGTTCTCCCTGATAGAGGGTAATCTGCAAATCCAGCAGCCCGCCGGCTGCCTGGCATTTCAGCCAGTCTGACTGAGCCTGAAAGGAAGCTGGCAGGGCCATGGGAGTGCGGTATTTCAGGTGCAGAAGGGCGGCATCTTCCTGAAGCTGGCAGCCGCTTAGCTTCAGAGGGCCTTCCATCAAATCTTTGTAACAGAGAATGGGGAGAATGGAGGGCATGCCCTTTAAGTCGTCCTCATTATGCAGCAGCAGAAGTTTTAACAAGCCTTCGTCATGGGTGTGAAGATATTCGTTGTAGACTTCAATCAGCTCCCCGCCGGAACATACATCCTTCCGGTCAACGCCCAAAAACGCTTCCACTGCCTTCTGCTTCAGGCTGCAAAGGCCCAGAAGCTTTTTCAGAGGACGGATTTTCCGGTAAATATCCACGCTGTTCAAGCCGTTCAGCGAATAGGAAAGCTTCAGGCGGGCACAGCGCTTCTCCAGAAAAGGGATATCAAACGTATCGCCGTTAAAATGGACGAGGGTGGAAAACTTGCCGGCCCAGGAAAAGAAGGCGGCAAGAATCTCTTTTTCCGCTTCTTTGGAATCCGCAAACCACTGAGCCAGATTCCAGGAGCCCTCCTGGTACCAGACGCAGCCGATCAGATAGACGAGGGCCGTATCGGCGGAGAAACCGGTGGTTTCAATGTCAAAAAAAAGAAGCGTCTCAGGGGGGCCGATTCTGGTTAAATCATAGCCCACGGGAAATGGGATAGGGTGTTTGATCTGTATCATGTAATAATCCTTAAAAACGTTGATAGACAGTCCGGCCTCTGAAATCTGGCCGTTGAGGTTACCACTGTATTGTAGAGGATGGGCCGGGGAAAGTCAAGAGAGACGAATGTGTGTTCGAAGTTCTTGCATTGCCCTTTCGTCTATGTTATGATGAAGGGAAAGACCGGCGGACAAGAGGAACGGACCGGCAGAGAAAATGAACAGAACAGGATGAAGCAGGATGATTTCATATGTAAAAGGGCCGATTACGGCTGTGGAGGGAGATACTATTGTGGTGGAAGCTGGCTGCGTGGGTCTGGCAATTCATGTCCCTCTTTCGGTTTTGGATCAGCTTCCGGGCGTCGGACAGCAGGCGACCATTTATACATATTTTCAGGTAAAGGAAGATGCCCTCAGTCTCTATGGCTTTTTAAGCAGACAGGACAGGGATATGTTCCGGCAGCTGATTGGCGTCAGCGGAATCGGACCCAAAGCGGCCCTGGGGCTTTTGTCCGCTTTGAGACCGGATGACTTGAGGCTGGCGATCATCACGGGAGATGCCAAGGCGATTTCCAGAGCGCCGGGAATCGGCGCAAAGACGGCTCAGAGACTGATTTTGGATTTAAAGGACAAGATGTCGGCCCAGGATGTGCTGGAGCATCTGGGCGGGGACGAGGAAGCCCTTGGAGGTCCCTCATTCGGAGGAGCCAGCGAGAGCGCAAAAGAAGCGGTACAGGCGTTGGTGGCCCTGGGCTATACGGTTTCGGAAGCTTCGAGAGCAGTCGGAAAGGTGGAAAAGCCGGAGGAGATGACAGCGGAAGAGGTGCTGAAGGCTTCCCTGCGGTTCTTGGCATTTTAGGGTCAGAGAGGTTTAGAAGATGGAACGCAGAATTATTACGACGGAGGTCACGGCGGAAGATCAAAAAATCGAAACCAGCCTGCGGCCTCAGTATCTAAAAGACTATATCGGACAGGAACGTCTGAAATCGACTCTGAAGGTTTATATTGACGCGGCCAAATCCAGAAAGGAGGCTCTGGACCATGTGCTGTTTTACGGCCCGCCCGGGCTGGGTAAGACCACCCTTTCCGGAATCATTGCCAACGAGATGGGGGTTCACATGAAGGTGACCAGCGGTCCGGCAATCGAGAAGCCGGGGGAGATGGCGGCCATTCTCAACAACCTTCAGGAAGGGGACGTGCTGTTTGTAGATGAGATTCACCGGCTGAACCGTCAGGTGGAGGAAGTGCTCTACCCGGCGATGGAGGATTTTGCCATTGACATCATGCTCGGAAAGGAAGCCACGGCCCGTTCCGTGCGGCTGGATCTGCCCCATTTTACCCTGGTAGGGGCTACCACCCGGGCGGGACTTTTGACTGCTCCTCTGCGGGACCGGTTCGGCGTGGTGCAGAGGCTGGAATTCTATACGCCGCAGGAACTGAAGGTAATCATTCTTCACTCGGCCAAGGTTTTAGGGGTGGAGATTGAGGAGAGCGGCGCTCTGGAACTGGCCAGAAGGTCCAGGGGAACGCCCCGCCTTGCCAACCGCCTTTTAAAGAGAGTCCGGGATTTCGCCCAGGTAAAATACGACGGAGTCATTACCCGGGAGGTGACGGACTTCGCGCTGGATATTATGGATGTGGATAAGCTGGGGCTGGATCAGAATGACCGGAACATTCTCCATATGATTATTGATAAATTCTCCGGAGGCCCGGTGGGATTGGACACCCTGGCGGCAGCGTTGGGAGAAGATGCGGGTACTCTGGAGGAGGTCTATGAACCTTATCTTTTGATGAACGGCCTGATCAACCGGACGCCCAGAGGGAGGATGGCCACGGAAGCGGCTTACCGCCACTTGGGACTGGAAATGTAGGGGAAGGTATGCTATACTAGACACGATGTACTATCCACGTTGAGGAGATCAGGAGATAGCAGATGGATTCAAAACACTATACACAGGTATTGATTGACGGAAAGGTCTACACATTAGGAGGCAGTGAGGACGAAGGCTATCTTCAGAGGGTGGCTTCCTATGTAAATGAAAAGATCAGCGCCATGCGCAAGTTTCCGGGCTTTACCAAACAGAATAACGAGTATCAGACCGCCATGATTGCATTAAATATCGCGGATGATTATTTCAAATCCCAGGACCAGGAAGAGATGGTGAGAGACCAGCGGGATGAGATGGAACGGGAGACTTACAGCCTGAAGCACGAGCTGGTGAGCACTCAGATGAAGCTGGAGGCGGTGCTTAAGGATCTGGAGGAGCGGCAGAGCCAGCTGGAGAACCTTGGAAAAGAGAAAAAGAAGCTGGAGCAGAAGCTGCGGGAACGTGAGAAAGAGCGGGAGTTCCAGGAAAACGGTTCTTCCTCCGATGAAGAGGAGAGAACTCAGGAACTGACAAGGAAGGCGATTCACGCGGCTATGGAGGCCAGGGGAGCCGGACACAAAAAATAGTGAGAACAAAGCAGGTGAAAAGATGCTTCATCAGAGTCGATGGGGCATCTTTTCTTTCAAAAGAAGGCGGGAGAAAATCTATGGATCGAGAAAAAGCGTTGGAAGTGCTGGCTCCGGCCGGCTCTATTGAGAGTATGAAGGCGGCGGTGGCAGCCGGGGCGGATGCGGTTTATATGGGCGGCAGCCGTTTCGGAGCCAGAGCCTACGCGGATAATCCGGATGAAGACGGACTGCTGAAAGCGATTGACTATATCCATCTTCACGGGCGCAGGCTCTATCTGACGGTAAATACCCTGTTTCGGGAGGAGGAGATGGAAGATTTGTATTCTTACCTTCTCCCCTATTATCGGGAAGGCTTGGATGCAGTGATTGTCCAGGATTTGGGAGCGATGTCATTTATCCGTCAACAGTTCCCTGGGCTGGATATTCACGCCAGTACACAGATGACGATTACCGGGAGTTACGGCGCGAAGCTGCTGAAGGAACTGGGCGCGGTTCGGGTGGTTACTGCCCGCGAGCTGTCACTGGAAGAGATCCGGAAGATTCATGACCAAGTAGATGTGGAGATCGAAAGCTTTGTTCATGGCGCTCTGTGTTATTGCTATTCAGGCCAGTGCCTGATGAGCAGCTTGATTGGGGGAAGGAGCGGCAACAGGGGACGCTGCGCTCAGCCCTGCCGCCTGCCTTATGAGGCCAGGGAATGGGGTGGCAGAGTGCCGGTAAATTCTCAGCAGGAGCGGTATCTGTTGAGCTTAAAGGACCTTTGTACCCTGGATCTGATTCCAGAGATGGTTCGGGCAGGGGTATATTCTATGAAGATTGAGGGGCGGATGAAGAGTCCGCGTTATACCGCCGGCGTGGTCAGAATATACCGCAAATACGCAGACCGGTATCTGGAATACGGGGAGAGGGGATATCAGGTGGATCCGGAGGATAAGAGAGAACTGGCGGACCTTTTTGACCGTGGAGGCTTTACCAAAGGATACTATAAACAGCATAATGGAAAAGATATGATTGCCGTAAAGGAAAAGCCTGCTTTTCGAAAAGCCAATCAGGAGCTGTTTGACCGGCTGGACCGCCTCTATATTCATGGGCAGGTGAAGGAACCGATTGAGGGAAGAGCAGAGCTGAAGGAGGGCCGGCCGGCCCGTCTTACTTTATCCTCTTCTCTTTCTCAGACTCACGGAACAGTCCGCCCGGTACAGGTCTGCGTGGAGGGACCATGTCCTATGGAGGCGATGAACCAGCCTGTGACAGAGGAGAAGGTATTAAAACAGATCGGAAAAACGGGAGACACGCCTTTTGAATTCCGGAAGCTGGATGTGCAGTTGGAGGGAGATCTGTTCCTCCCGCTACAGGCATTGAATGATCTGCGCCGCAGAGGTTTGGAGGCGCTGAAGGAGGAAATTCTGAAAGAGAGCAGGAGAACAGAACCGGAAGGCAATATTTCCACTCAAAAAAAGAAGAGCAAGTTTGGGCAATCAGGAAAAGAAAATCTGCCTGCTTTCAGAGAACTCTGGACATTTTTGGAAGAGCCCTGTCAGCTGAGGGCTGCTCTGGCAGACCCGGGCGTCAGCGGTGTTTATTTGGATGCAGGAGGATTTCCGGCGGATTCCTGGAAGAAAAATGTGGAGGAATGCGTACAGAAGGGAAAAAAATGTTATCTGGCGCTTCCTCATATTTTCCGTGCAGAGGGGGAAAGCTTTTTTAAAGCAAATGCGGCCCGGCTGCGGGAAGCGGGATTCCAGGGCTTTCTGGTTCGGAATCTGGAAGAGCTTCAGTGGCTGAAGGATACAGATTCCCGGTTGTTTGCGCTTCCAAAGGTACTGGACGCAAACGTATATTGCTGGAACAGCGAAACAGTAAGCTGCTTGAGAAATTTAGGCGCAGATCGTCTGACTCTTCCCTGGGAACTGAATTGCCATCAGGCGGGGCCGGTATCGGAGGCAGCCAGAGAGGCAGGAGTACCGGTGGAGCTTCCGATATATGGACGGATTCCTATGATGGTAACAGCCCAGTGCGTCCGGAAAACAACGATGGGCTGCCAGAAGAAAAATGGACAGATGGAGCTGAAAGACCGGACCGGAGCGAGGCTGCCGGTGAAGAACCGCTGCGCGTTCTGCTATAATACGATTTATAACGGCTCCCCACTTTCTCTTTTGGGAAATGAGCGGTCGGTACAAAAACTGAAACCGACGGTGCTGCGTTTAAACTTTACAACCGAGGGAGAGAGAGAAACCGCTTCCATCATTACTGCGTTTCGGGAATCGTTTCTGGAGGGCAAGGAGATTCGGGCTCCCTTCCGGGATTTTACCAGAGGACACTTTAAGCGCGGTGTTGAGTAGGGTGCAAGGAGAAACGTATGGCTAATCTGATTGCGGTAATTTCCAAATATGTCATGATTTTCCTCATGGTCATCTATACCTACGCCAATTTCCGCTTTTTTACACTGTCGGATCCGGAAAAACAGAGGAAGGTTTGCGGCCGGCAGAACCGCTGTATGTTCTGCATTCATTTTCTGGCCTATCTGACCTTGTCTTTGAGAGCGGAAAACGAAGGGATCCGAATGATGCTTTGGGCCTTTTTTGGCGCCCAGGTTGTGTTTTTTCTGTGCTATATTTATCTGTACCGTCTGATTTACCGGAATGTTTCAAGGCTTTTGGTGAACAACACCTGCATGCTGCTGTGCGTGGGAATGATTATGCTGACCAGGATTTCTATGGCCAGAGGAAGTCTGGACAATGTTCTCCGACAGTTTGTTATAGTGGTAGCTTCTGCTGCGGTAACCTGGCTGATTCCCTATGTGATGGAGCGTTTCTGGCAGCTGTATCGTCTTCAATGGATCTATGCCGGAGCGGGCATTGCCCTGCTTTTAGTGGTCTGTGTGGCAGGAAATACCAGTTTTGGAGCCCAGCTTTCTCTGACGATTGGGGGTGTTTCCCTGCAGCCTTCGGAGTTTGTAAAGATTACTTTTGTGTTTTTTGCGGCGGCTATGTTCTATCAGTCTCTGGAGTTTCAAACGATTCTGGTGACAACGGCGGCAGCAGCTGCCCATGTGGTGATTTTGGCGCTTTCCAGGGATCTGGGCGGAGCTTTCCTTTTCTTTGTCACTTATGTGGCTATGCTGTTTGTGGCTACCGGGAAATGGCTTTATCTGGCAGCCGGGACGGGCGGCGGCGTTTTGGCCGCTATGGGGGGATACCGGCTGTTCGGTCATGTGCAGCGCCGGGTATCGGCCTGGATGAATCCCTGGGCGGATATTGAAAATACGGGGTATCAGATTACTCAGTCTCTATTTGCCATCGGTACCGGCGGCTGGTTTGGTATGGGACTGTGCCAGGGAATGCCTCAGAAAATCCCGGTGGTAGAGAAAGATTTTATTTTCTCTGCTATTGCGGAGGAACTGGGAGGAATTTTTGCCGTTTGCGTGATCTTGATTTGTCTGGGCTGCTTTTTGCAGTTTATGTTGATCGCCACCCGCATGCAGGCGGTGTTTTACAAACTGATTGCGGTGGGGCTGGGATTGGAATATATTACCCAGGTATTTCTGACCGTAGGCGGAGTAACGAAATTTATTCCCTCCACGGGAGTGACTTTGCCGTTTGTCAGCTATGGAGGAAGTTCGATTTTAAGCACCTTTATTCTCTTTGGGGTTATGCAGGGGCTGCATATTTTGAAGCTGGATGATGAAGAGGAACTGGAAATGGAGGAAGGAGGAGGAAGATGAAAAAGGCAGATCCAAATCCGAAGGCCAACCGAAATATTATGAAACTGGTATATGCAGTGGTGGCACTCTTTCTGGGAATGATGGCGTATATGGGATATTTTCTTCAGGCTGAAAGCGAAGATGTGATCAACAATGCCTATAATCCCCGTCTGGACAGTTTTGCGGACCGGGTGGTCCGGGGAGAGATTCTGGCATCGGACGGAACGGTTCTGGCAGTGACACAGGTGGACTCCGATGGAAACGAGGTGAGAGTATATCCATTTGGAAGTCTGTATGATCATGTGGTAGGATATTCGTCCAGGGGCAAGACGGGAATAGAATCCCTGGCAAACTTTTATCTTCTCAGCTCTCATGTAAATCTGGCGGAACAGATTGTGAATCAGCTGAAGGGGGTGAAAAATCCGGGAGATCATGTCTATACCACCCTGGATCCCCAGCTGCAGCAGGCGGCAAGCGACGCCCTGGGAGACCGGAGGGGAGCGGTGATCGCCATGGAGCCGGATACCGGGAAAATTCTCGCTATGGTATCCAAACCCGGATATGATCCCAATACGCTGGAGGCAGACTGGGAGGCGCTTGCCTCGGGGGACAGTCAGGAGGGACGCCTGTTAAACCGTGCGTTCCAGGGACTGTATCCGCCAGGGTCCACCTTTAAAATTGTGACGGCTCTGGAATATATGCGTGAACACCCGGAGGATTACAAGAATTATCAGTTCGACTGCGATGGGGTCTATGAAAATGGAGAGTATCAGATCCGTTGTTATCACAGCACAGCTCACGGCTCTCAGGATTTTCTCCATTCATTTGCCAATTCCTGCAATGGCGCTTTCGCAAACTTGGGTCTGAGTCTGGACCTTGATGGTTTTGCGCGTACGGCGAAAGGGGTGTTGTTTAACCGTGATCTTCCGCTGTCGCTACCCTACAGCCGCAGTTCCTTTGTTCTGGAACAGGGAGCGGGAACCTGGGAGATTCTTCAGACATCGATGGGCCAGGGGGCTACACAGATCACGCCGATCCACAATGCGATGATTACAGCTGCTATTGCAAATGGAGGGACCCTGATGAAGCCTTATCTTTTGGACCGAGTGGAAAATGGCGCAGGAGAAGAAATCAAGAAGTTCCTGCCGGAAGCTTATGGAGAATTGATGACGGCTGGGGAAGCTGCTAATCTGACAGAACTGATGAGGGCAGTGGTAACGGAGGGGACAGGTTCTGCTGTCCGGACAGATGCTTACACGGTAGCTGCGAAAACGGGATCGGCAGAATTTGAGACGGGAAAGGAGACCCACGCCTGGTTTACGGGGTTTGCTCCCGCAGAAAATCCGGGGATTGTAGTAACTGTCCTGGTGGAAGAAGCTGGAAGCGGAGGATCTGTAGCTGCCCCTATTGCCAGAACCCTGATGGATCTGTATATGAGCCGATAAGACTGGACAACCCCCGGGTTCAATGTTATACTGATAATAAGACAGCGGGGTCCGTCATGCAGAAGCTCGGAAATGACATACATTTCCGGGCTTTATGGTTGTCTGGGTTGCAGCGACTCAGCAAACAAGAGGAGGCGGAGACGCCCGTTAATGAATACGAGAGAGGAGAAATGCCGGTGTTCCGAGCAGAAGATTATGTGAAGGTGAGAGACCTGGAAGAGGCCTATGAGCTGTGCCAGAAGCGAAGCAGTCTGGTGGTGGGAGGGATGGTCTGGATGAAGATGACGTCCCTCACCAAGCGGGTGATTGTGGATTTATCCGGCCTAGGGTTAGACCAAATTGAGGAAAACCAGGAGGAGTTCAGGATTGGATGTATGTGCAGCTTAAGACAGATGGAAATACATTCGGGGCTGAACGATTATTTTAACGGGATTTTTAAAGAATGTACCAGGCATATTGTAGGGGTACAGATGCGCAACTGCGCCACAGTGGGAGGAAGTATCTACGGACGCTTTGGATTTTCCGACATTCTTACCTGCATGCTGGCTCTGGATTCTTACGTGGAGCTGTACAAAGAGGGAATTATATCGCTGCAGGAGTTTGCTGCGAGGCCTGTGGGAACAAAAGACCGGGACATTCTGGTTCGGATTATTATCCGAAAGGACGGCAGAAAGGCAGCTTACGACAGTCAGAGAGCTACCCGGACGGATTTCCCGATTATTGCCTGCTGTGTGTCCAGACTTGGAAATTATTGGGACATATCTGTGGGCGCGCGGCCTGCAAAAGCAAAGGTGATCCGCATGCTGGATGATGGACACCATAGCTTTCAGCAGCTGTCTGAGGAAGCTGTCAGTCAGTTCGGTTTTGGTACGAATTTAAGGGGAAGCAAAGAATACAGAAGGGCGCTGGCAGTCGTCTATGTGCGCAGACTGATGGAGCGGCTTGCGGGAAGGAGCGTGGGTAAATGAAGGTACAGTTCCGTTTAAATGGAAAGGCGGTTCAGAAAGATATTAAAGGAGATATGCTGCTGATCGATCTTTTAAGAGAGCTGGGCTGTTACAGTGTAAAACGGGGGTGCGAAACCTCCAACTGCGGACTTTGCACCGTCTGGATGGACAAAAAGCCCATTCTTTCCTGCTCTGTGCTGGCGGCGCGGGCGGACGGACGCCATATAAGGACTTTGGAGGGGCTTCAAAAGGAGGCGGAGGAATTCGGACGTTTTTTGGCGGAAGAAGGCGGAGAACAGTGCGGATTCTGCAGCCCTGGTTTTATTATGAATGTGCTGGCTATGGAGCGGGAGCTGGAATGTCCTACGGAAGAGGAGATTAAAGAGTATTTGGCGGGGAATCTCTGCCGCTGCAGCGGTTATATGTCGCAGCTCAGGGCCGTTCAAAAATACCTGAATGTAAAGGCACAGGAAAGAAAACAGGAGAGCAAAGGGGGAAATGCCTGATGAGGGAAGGAAACAGGACGTCCTATCGGGTGGTGGGAGTGCCGGTTATTAAAAAAGACGCGATGGCTTTGGTAACAGGAAAACCGGTGTACACTCAGGATTTAGCTGCCGGGGATTGCTTGGTGGTGAAGGTATTGAGAAGCCCATATGCCCATGCCTGGATCGAGGAAATTGACTGTGGAGTGGCAAGAAAACTGCCGGGAATCGAGTGCATTTTAACCTACAAGGATGTACCGCAAAAGCGTTTTACACTTGCAGGACAGACTTTCCCGGAACCCAGTCCCTATGACCGTTTGATTTTGGATCGGAGGGTTCGGTTTGTAGGGGACGGCGTGGCAATTATCGCAGGAGAGACAGAGGAGCAGGTAGATCATGCCATGCGTCTGATCAAAGTAAAGTACCGCGTATTGGAGCCGGTTTTGGATCCGCATGAGGCCAAGGATGGAAAAATTCTGGTCCATCCGGAGGAGGACTGGAAGGCGCTATGCGATGTGGGGGCAGATAATCGGAGAAATCTGTGCGCCTCCGGCTGTGAGAGCCAGGGAGATGTAGAACAGGTGCTGTCTTCCTGCAGCCATGTAATCCGCAGGGTATATCATACGAAAGCAAATCAGCAGGCTATGATGGAGACTTTTCGTTCCTATGCCAGTCTGGATGTTTACGGAAGACTGAATATTTTATCCTCTACTCAGGTGCCTTTTCATGTCAGGAGAATCGTTGCCAATGCGCTGGATATTCCGAAGTCTAAGGTACGGGTGGTTAAGCCCAGAATCGGAGGCGGCTTTGGAGCAAAGCAGACAGCGGTAAGCGAGATTTATCCGGCTGTGGTTACCTGGATGACGGGAAAACCGTCTATGATTATTTACAGCCGGTATGAATCACAGATTGCTTCCTCACCGAGGCATGAAATGGAACTTCAGGTGACGATTGGATGCGACGAGGAAGGGATTTTTAAGGCTATTGATGTCTACACTCTGTCCAATACCGGAGCATACGGAGAACATGGCCCCACTACGGTGGGACTTTCCGGACACAAATCCATACCGTTATACAGAACGCCGGAGGCGTTCCGGTTTTCTTATGATGTGGTTTATACTAACCGGATGTCTGCGGGGGCTTATCGTGGATATGGAGCGACTCAGGGAATTTTTGCAGTGGAGTCGGCGGTGAATGAGCTGGCGGCAGAACTGGGTATGGATCCGGCTGTTCTTCGGGAGAAGAATATGGTACGTCAGGGAGACGTAATGCCGGCCTACTATGGGGAAGAGGCTAGAAGCTGCGTACTGGACCGCTGTGTGAACAGGGTAAAAAAGATGATTGGCTGGGAGCAGAAATATCCCAGGACAGATCTGGGGAACGGCAAGGTCCGGGGAGTAGGATTGGCAATGGCTATGCAGGGATCTGCCATTGCGGGAGTGGATGTGGCTTCGGTATCAATCAAGGTAAATGACGATGGATTTTATTCCATGACCATCGGAGCTTCCGATATGGGAACCGGCTGTGATACAACCCTGGCGCAGGTAGCGGCAGAGTGCCTGGAATGTTCTGTGGAGGACATTGTAGTTTATGGAACGGATACGGACATTTCTCCCTATGACTCCGGCTCTTATGCCTCCAGCACAGCGTACCTGACCGGAATGGCGGTGGTCAAGACCTGCCAGAGCCTGAGGCGGAAAATACTTGCCAAGGGGGCTGAGTACCTGGGCTGCGGAGAAGAGGAGCTGTTTTTTGACGGAAAGAGGGTTTATCGTCAGGCTTCCGGCGAGAGGGAAGAAACCGAAATTTCCTTAAAAGAAATCGGAAACAGGGCTATGTGCAGCAACCGGGATGCGCTTTCAGCCTGTGAATCTCATTCCTCTCCCGTTTCCCCTCCGCCTTTTATGGCAGGAGCGGCGGAAGTGGAAGTGGATCTGGAGACAGGCGCTGTTTCACTGATTGATTTTGCGGCGGCTGTGGACTGCGGCACTCCTTTAAATATCAACCTGGCCAGGGTTCAAACAGAGGGGGGATTGGCTCAGGGAATCGGTATGGCTCTGTATGAGGAGATTACCTATTCGGAACGGGGGCAGATGTATGAGAACTCTCTGATGCAGTATAAGATTCCAAGTCGTTTGGATGTGGGTACCATTCGGGTGGAATTCGAGGAGAGCTTTGAACCTACTGGTCCGTTTGGGGCAAAATCCATTGGTGAGGTTGTAATTAATACGCCTCCGCCGGCTATTGCCGATGCGGTCTACAACGCTACCGGGGTGCGTATTCGCGAACTCCCCATTACGGCGGAGAAAATTTTTAAGGGGCTTCAGGATATTTCATAAACTGCGGGAGGAGCGGTATGATGGGAGAGGCAGAGGAAAGACAAAAACAGGAACAAAAATATATCAAAATGACAACCACTCCGGTGGAAAAACTGATTTGTTCGTTGGCGGGTCCCACGATTGTCAGTATGCTGGTGACTTCGTTTTATAATATGGCGGACACCTTCTTTGTGGGTAAAATCGGAACCAGCGCCACTGGGGCGGTTGGAATTGTATTTTCCGTAATGGCGATTATCCAGGCCTTCGGATTCTTTTTCGGACATGGTTCCGGAAACTATGTGTCCAGAAAGCTGGGCGAAAAGGACTTTGAGGAAGCCTCTCGGATGGCGGCGACCGGATTTGTCTCAGCCTTTTTGGCGGGACTGGTGATTATGATTGTAGGACTTATTTTCCTGGAGCCATTGTGCTATCTGCTGGGAGCTACGCCTACCATTCTGCCCCACGCCAAGTCTTACCTGAGAATTATTTTGATTGGGGCTCCTTACATGACAGCGGCTTTGGTTCTGAACAATCAGCTGCGGTTTCAGGGGAGCGCCTTTTACGGCATGATCGGAATCACCTCCGGGGCTGTGCTCAACATCGTTTTGGATCCACTTTTTATTTATGTGTTTCATATGGGAGTGGCCGGCGCGGCGCTGGCCACCATTATCAGCCAGTTTGTCAGCTTTTTACTGCTGCTTCGGGGAACTGGGACGGGAGGAAACGTTCATATTGATCTGCGCAAGTTTTCTCCCAGTATTCAGAGATACAAGATCATTATCAATGGAGGAAGTCCTTCTCTCTGTCGCCAGGGGCTTTCCAGCGTGTCTACCGCCTGTATGAATCTGATGGCCAGACCCTATGGGGATGCGGCGATTGCGGCTATGTCCATTGTCATGAGGATCACCAACTTTGCGGCCTCGATTATGACCGGTTTCGGCCAGGGGTTCCAGCCTGTTTGCGGCTTTAACTATGGGGCGAGAAAATTCCGGCGGGTGCAGAAGGGGTTCTGGTTCTGCGTCCGCCTGTCCACCGTATTTCTTCTGGGAATGTCGGTTTTGGGATGGTTTGGCGCCAGCGGTCTGGTTGCTCTGTTCCAGCGGGAGGACCAGGAGGTGATCGCCTTCGGTACCAGGGCGCTGCGGTTTCAGTGCATTTCCTTCCCGCTTTTGGGGTGGATTACTATGTGCAATATGATGATGCAGACCATTGGAAAAGGCGTTCGCGCCTCGATTATGGCTATGTCCAGGCAGGGGTTGTTCTTTATCCCGCTGGTGATCGTGCTGTCCTCCAGAATTGGATTTTTGGGAGTTCAGATGAGTCAGCCCATATCTGATGTACTCAGCTTTCTGGTGGCAATCATCCTGCAGGCCAGCGTGCTGCGGGAAATGAATCTTCAGGTGAAGAAGGAGGAGGCGGAGTAGAGGAAAAAAGGTCCAGCGCCTATTCACCCTTGCATATCGAAAGCAAAAGTTGTATACTAAAGCCAGTTGTGACGCAGATAAGTTCTTTTGTCAATGGGTCTGCGCCGGATACACACCAAAACCGGGAGGAATTGCAATGATTGAGGCAACGAGCTGCGGCGGTGTGGTTATCTTTCGTGGGAAGATTTTGGTCCTGTATAAGAATTACAAGAACAAATACGAGGGCTGGGTTCTTCCCAAGGGAACAGTAGAAGCTGGCGAGGAGTATAAGGAAACGGCCCTGCGGGAGGTAAAGGAGGAAACCGGGGTCAGCGCCTCCATCATCAAGTATATTGGAAAGAGTCAATATTCATTCAATACGCCTCAGGACGTAGTGGAGAAGGATGTCCACTGGTATTTGATGATGGCTGACAGCTATTACAGCAAACCACAGCGGGAAGAATACTTTTTGGATTCCGGATACTATAAGTTCTATGAGGCATACCATCTGCTGAAGTTTTCCAATGAAAAGCAGATTCTGGAAAAAGCATATAATGAGTATCTGGATTTAAAGAAGAGTAATCTTTGGGGAAGCAAGAAGTATTTTTAAGAAAAGAAAGATAAAAGGCGTTCCGTTATGGTCGGAGCGCCTTTTGAGTTAGTTGGAAATTTTGTTCTGGAGCAGAGGCATTACAGCAGGGTGGCTTTGATGCGCAGGCGTACGTAATCCACAAACCAGCGGCCATTTTGGCAGAGACGGTCCTCCAGGGAATCAACCGTTTCATAAATGATTTCATCCTTTAAGGAAGCGGGTATTTGAGAAAAGGGCTCTTTCACAAACATCCGGATCCAATTTTCCAGGCCTTGAGGGGACTGCTGCACCGTAGGGCGGTCAAACAGAAGGGCAAAATCCACACGAAAGCCCTGTTCTTCCAACAAGGGGGCATATTCCCCAATAGTTGGAAAGAAAAACGTTCTGGGATAAGTCAGCCCCCAACGTGCAAAGCTGTTTTCCAGAGCTGAGTGGACGGCCTCGGCGCAGCCTTTTCCTCCAAACTCGCATACCAGAATGCCGCCGGGCTTTAATTGGGCGGCTAAATTGGCAAGCAGATTCCTTTGATCACGCTCATTGATCCAATGAAAGACCGCATTGGAGAAAATGGCGTCCGCTTTTTGGGAAAGCTGGAAGGTGCTTCAATACATCTTCTCCGTATTTATGTACAAAATCAAACTGTTTGGCGTAATCCTGCACATCCCACTGAATATTCATCAATCTGAACCTCCTTTTTATTGTGGATCCGACATAGATTATTATACCACCGAAACTTTTTTGACACCAGGAAAAATGAATGATACAATGGATATTACAGAAAACAGATGAAGGAAAGGCAGAAACAATACCGATGACAAAACAGGAACTGGCTCTTGAAATAATCGAGCGTCTGAAAAGGGAGTATCCAGACGCGGGATGTACGCTGGATTACAATCAGGCGTGGAAATTGCTGGTCAGCGTGCGGTTGGCCGCTCAGTGTACGGATGCCCGGGTTAATGTGGTGGTTCAGGAGCTGTACAAGAAATATCCGGATGTAGAGGCGTTGGCAAAAGCGCCGGTGGAGGAAATTGAAAGAATTGTAAAGCCCTGTGGGCTGGGTAAAAGCAAGGCTAGGGATATCAGCGCCTGTATGAAAATTTTGCGGGATCAGTATGGGGGAAAGGTTCCCGATCAGTTTGAGGCCCTTTTACAGCTGCCTGGGGTCGGAAGGAAAAGCGCCAATCTGATTATGGGGGATGTGTTTGGAAAACCGGCGATTGTAACGGATACTCATTGTATCCGTCTGGTAAATCGTATGGGGCTGGTCGATGGCATCAAGGAACCGAAAAAGGTGGAAATGGCATTGTGGAAACTGATTCCGCCAAAGGAGGGCAGCGATTTCTGTCATCGCCTGGTTTATCATGGAAGGGATGTCTGCACCGCCAGGACAAAGCCGTTTTGCAGCCGATGTTGTTTAAAGGATATTTGTCCCAAGATCGGGGTGGACGAGATGAACCAGGAAACGAAGTCAGGGACAAAAGAAATGAGATAAAACCGGAGGACAGGAAAATGGGAAGAGGATGGCTGGATTTTCGAAGCCGAGAGGAAAAAGAACGGGATTATCGTGAATTCACGGAACGAGTGTTTCCGGGCGGAGTAGAGCATAAAAAGAGGGTAAGAGACCGATTAAAGGAACTTTTGCCAAAGGAAGATGTAACATATGTATTTATGTATTATGTGGCATTGAAGGATTTGATGGTAAGAAGACCCACTGTGACATATGAAGAGGCAATGCGCCAGGTATGCAGCGAAATCCGGGTGCTTCGAATGAAACCTGAGATAGAAGCGGCGATTCGCCAGGTACTGGAGGAAGACCAGAGAAAAGAGGGGGAATAAGAGGGGGAGATACCCCCTCTTTTTTTGTTCACAAAAATTTCATTTTGCTTTCATTGACAATTAACGGCAGATGTGGTTTACTTTACAAGTGACAGGGTGTCATTTGTGACAGCGTGTCATCTGCCTGTTTTCCTGAAACAATTGGCACAAAATACAAAAGACAGCAAAAAGGAAGGGATCACATGCCAACCCAGCGTTTTTTTAATCTGAAGGAGGAAAAACGCAAAGCAATTTTGGATGCTGCGTTTCATGAATTTTCCAGAACCTCCTATTCCAATGCCTCCATTAATCAGATTATTAAGGAAGCGGATATTTCCAGGGGAAGTTTTTATACGTATTTTGAGGATAAGGACGATCTGATGCGTTATTTGGTGCGGGACTTTAAGGAGAGCTGCAAACAGAGAATTCTGGAGGTCCTGGATCAATGTCAGGGCAATCCTTTTGAAATGGTGCTGCAACTTCTGAAGGAACTTATGGAGCGCAAGGAGCCGGAAGCCGCATACTCTTTGTATAAGAATTCACTTATGGAGATGAACATGGTCCATCAGAACCAGCTTTTAGGAGTGGATCATTTTGGACAAGGCGGGAAGGAGCAAAAACAGTTTATTCATGAACTGATGGCCCATATCGACCAGAAGCAGTTCCCAGTGGAAGACGAAGAAAAAGCGGCCTGCCTGATCGAAATGATGTTTGTAATTGCGGTAAAGGCGGTTACTACATATTATATGGGAGCGGCAAAAGAACAGGAGATCCTTCGTTCTGCCAGAAATCAGATGAATATATTGAAAAACGGGGCGTTTGCCTGACCACCAATTTGGAAAGGAAGAGAAAAATGAAAAAAAATAGAAGCAAGCATACATCAAAAAGAACAACAGCCGCGCTGACATTGGCCGCCTTGATGGCGGCGTCAGGACCGGCTGCGGCTTACGGGGCAGATAAGCCAAATGATAACCTGGTGGATGTGGAGGCTCCGAGACCTGATTACAACCAGGATTTGAGTCCGTCCTTCGCTTACTCAGAGGAGAAATGGGCTTCCCTGCGGGATAACGTGATGGAGTATGGGGAACTGGCGGATCTGATTCACGAATACAATCCTACGGTAAGAAGCAACCGGTCTTCCTACAATGATATGCGGAATAAAGATATCAATGACGTCTATGATGAGTTGATGAATGACATTGACGATATTTGGGATGCTGCGGATGCAGCAGGGTCAGATGATGATGCGGCGGCTACTATTACAGAGGCTACCTTGAACTTTCAAGCCAATAGCCTGAGCCAGCAGGCAGACAACAACTACCAGGATCCCGAGATGCAGAAGATCCAGTATGATCAGGCGGAGGCGAACTTGGTCTACCAGGCCCAACAGCTGATGGCGACCTATGAGCAGTCAGGTTATAATTTGTCCTATCTTCAGAATACAAAGAACCTTCTGGAAACTCAGTACAATATCGTCCAGGCCCAGAGAAATGTAGGGATGGCTACGGATACGGACGTTCTGAACGCCCAGAAGAATGTTCAGGACCAGGAAGCGTCCATTCTGTCCGCTCAGAAATCAGCGGATAACGTCCACCGCCAGCTTTGTCTAATGCTGGGATGGCAGGTGGATTCACAGCCGGAGATCCGGTCTCTGCCGGAACCGGATTTAAGCCGGATTGATGCCATGAACCCTGCCGCGGATCTGGAAAAGGCGGTAGCCAATAATTATGATGTGCGTTATTACAACAAGATGTACAACAATGTAACAACGGAGGAATTGAAGGAATCTACCCAGGCTTCTAGAGAAAACGCGGAAGATACGGTGGCCCGTTCTTTAAACAGCCAGTACAACACCGTGCTTACCGCCAGGGATACTCTGAATACGGCTCAGTCTCAGCTGGCTTTGGCTCAAACGAATCTCAATACAGCTGCCACCCAGCTGGCGGTGGGGACTATTACCCAGGCCGACTACCAGAGTATGGAGAACAGCCTTCAGTCGGCTCAAAACAGCGTCCGTTCTGCAAAACTGCAGCTGCAATTGGCTATGGACGGATATGACTGGATTGTAAATGGACTGACTCTGTCCAACTAAGAGATGGAGGAGATTGGAATGAAGAAGAAACAACAGAGATGGAAAAGGGCTGGTGCCTTGACGTTGGCTGTTTTGCTGGGATGTATGGCCCCAGGGACTGTCTTTGGAGCGGAAATCGATGGGCTGACGCCGGAGAAAGAGGCCAGACTGAATGACAACCAGATTGAGTACGACGAGTGGTTTGACCTGCTGAAGTATAAATACGGTCCCATGCGCAGCGCTTATAAGCAGCTGGAGCAGTCCTTGGATAACAGCAGCACTATTACAATAGAAACCAGCTTGATGGCGGATGACCTGATGCGTCAGGCAGATGAACTGGAGGATTCCATGGCGGGACTGCCCCAGGAGCAGAAGGCAGCTTTAAGGACTCAGATCAATCTGCTGAGGGCAACAGCCAGATCCACCCGCAATTCACTGTTTTTTAGCAATCAACAGATGGACTCGACAAGAGAATCCTCTTTGCGTACGCTGGACCGCTCCACCAACGGAATAGTTTACCAGGTGGAAGGACTGATGAACCAGTATCAGCAGCTTCTTTCCCAACGGCAAATTGCGGCGAAATCCGTAGAGCTGTCCCAGAAGGCCCGTGATCTTCAGGTGCAGATGGAGGCTCAGGGGATGGCGGTAGGTGCGGATGTTCTTTCTGCCGCAACCCAGCTCTCGAGTGCTCAGGATCAGCTGAAAGCTCTGGACGACGCCATTGCCAGCATGAGAGACAGTCTCTTCAGCTTTGCCGGGGCTAGTGCGGATCAGAATCCCCAAATCGGGGCGGTGCCGGCGGCGGACCCGGCGGCAGTGGCAGCCATTGATTTTGCAGGAGACATTGAAAAAGCGGTAAATAATAATTATAATATTATTTCTCTGCGTTCCAGCAATACCAGCGCTCAAGGGTTGATGGAACAGCAGTTCTTGAAATCAACGACTGACAAAAAGAATCGTCTGCGCAACCTGGAGTATGCGGAAAACCAGGTCCGTTCTAATGTGCAGACCCTCTACGATGATGTGATGGAAAAAAAGACTCTCTACGACTCCGCTTCTACTGCCTGGCAGAGCGCCCAAAATACCTGGAATGCGGTTCAGGTCCAGAGACAGACAGGAATGCTCAGCGATGTTCAGTATCTTCAGCAGGAGCTGGCCTACCTTCAGGCCAAGTCTCAGATGGAATGCGCGGACTTAAACCTTCAGCAGTCCATGCGCAGCTATGAATGGGCTGTAAAAGGAGTGGAGGTAACGGCACAGTGACGATAAAAAGGGAAAGGGCCTTCCGGGAATGCCGGAGGGAGAGCTTTCCCTTTTCCTATGCTCTTAAGAAAATTAAGGCAAAAGTCGGATTTGGTCGAATAAATTACGAAAAAAATAATAATATAAAAAAATTGCAAGAAAAAAGTAATAAAAATAGAAAATCGTCTTGCTTTATTGAAAAAACAGTGATATGATTTTAGTAGCGGAAATATAATATTTTTGAGGAGCGTGGTAACAGTTCAGAGCTTGAAATGAGGTGAGCATATGCTGATGCGTCAGGTTGATTTGAAAGCGATGGCGGTAAGACCCATATCCATTTCCTATTTGATACAGACGGCGAATCAGTTTGACTGCGATATCTATATGATGAGCAGCAGAGAAAGCGCCAATGTAAAGAATTATGACGAGATGAAGAAAGTCAAGATGAATATGAGCCCGCTGGTTTTCTACTTTAAAGGAAGCGATGAGGAGGAAGCTGGAGACCGCATCCAGAGAATTTTTACCTTAAGCTGAGTTTGTGAAAAGGAGCGACGGAGAAAGGACATGCAGTGTACATAAAGCAGGAGAGCCTGACAGATTGCAGAGCTCTCCTTTTTTGCTGCCTTCCTGGGACTGCCGCTTGACTTATGGATTATTATCATCTACAATCTATAACAGCCCAAACAGCGGAAATCTGATAAAGAAAAGGAAGCATGGCGATGGGAATTGTAAAGGCCACCAAGCTGATTTTTGAATATGTCAAGCGGGATGAGCAGGAAAATATTGAAGAAGTGAAGCGCGCTATAGACAATATGGATGTGGACATCAAAAAAGGGGATTTTGTGGCAATTCTGGGGCATAACGGATCTGGAAAATCTACCTTTGCCAAGCAGATTAACGGGATTCTCATGCCTACAGGAGGAACTGTCCTGGTGTCCGGTATGGATACCAGAGATGAGGATCACATCTGGGATATCCGAAAAACGGCCGGAATGGTATTTCAGAATCCGGACAATCAGATTATAGGAAATGTGGTGGAGGAAGATGTGGGATTCGGACCGGAGAATTTGGGGGTTCCCACCGATGAAATTTGGAAACGGGTGGATGAAAGCCTGGAAGCAGTGGGGATGACAGCCTACCGGCTGCAGTCTCCCAACAAGCTTTCCGGCGGACAGAAACAGCGGGTTGCCATTGCGGGAGTGATGGCCATGAAGCCCCAGTGTATTATTCTGGACGAGCCTACTGCCATGCTGGACCCAAATGGGCGCAGGGAGGTAATACGTACCGTCCGGCAGCTAAACGAGAGTCAGGGAGTAACCGTCCTTCTGATTACCCATTATATGGAGGAGGCCACCTGGGCAGACCGGATTATTGTCATGGACGATGGCAAAATTGTTATGGACGGGAAGCCGAGGGAAATCTTTTCCAGAGTGCGGGAACTGAAGGAATGCGGACTGGACGTGCCACAGGCTACGGAGCTGGCCTTTGAGCTGAAAGAAGCAGGAATGCCCCTGCCCGACGGCATCTTGAGCCGGGAAGAGCTGGCGGAGGAGTTAGAGAGAATTTTGGAGCCCTCTGCGAGAACGCAGGGGAGCGGAAAGGAAACGGGAGAAAAGGATGTCCATTAAAGCAGTTGACCTGTGCTTTACTTACGGTGCCGGAACCGCTTTCGAGCAGCAGGCACTGAAACATGTGAATTTTGAAATACAGGACGGAGAATTTGTAGGACTCATCGGTCACACAGGATCGGGCAAATCCACGTTAATCCAGCATTTGAACGGATTGGAGCGGGCTACCAGCGGTCATATTTTTTATAATGGGACAGATATTTACAGCGATGGCTATAATATGAAGGAATTGAGAAGCAAAGTCGGGTTGGTGTTCCAGTATCCGGAGCACCAGCTTTTTGAAGTAGATGTATTGACTGATGTCTGCTTCGGGCCGAAAAATCAGGGACTAGACCAGGATGAAGCCAGGGAACGGGCAAAGCAGGCGCTGGCTCTGGTTGGAATGGGACCAGAATATTATGAACAGTCCCCTTTTGAGCTTTCCGGAGGACAGAAACGCCGGGTTGCGATAGCGGGCGTATTGGCCATGGAGCCGGAGGTGCTGATTTTGGATGAGCCTACGGCAGGTCTGGATCCCAGAGGGCGGGATGATCTGCTGAATAAGCTGAAAGCCCTTCACGAAGGACGGGGACTTACTATTATTCTGGTGTCCCACAGCATGGAGGATGTGGCGCGGTTCGCGGGCCGTCTGATGGTGATGAATCATGGAGAAAAGGTCTTTGACGGAACACCAAAGGAAGTATTTCGTCATTATAAGGAGCTGGAACAAATCGGATTGGCGGCGCCTCAGATTACTTACCTGGTACACGACTTGAGACATATGGGGCTGGAGATTGACGAGGATATTACTACCGTGCCGGAAGCCAGGGACGCAATCTTAAAGCTGTACCAAAAGCAACAGGAGAGAGCAGGATGTTAAGAGATATTACGCTGGGACAATATTATCCGGTGGACTCTGCGGTTCACCGTTTAGACCCAAGGACTAAGCTGTTTGGGACCATGGTTTATATCATCTCCCTTTTTATCGCCGATAATATTTGGGGATATCTGCTGGCAACGCTGGCACTGGCGGGAGTGATTCATCTTACCAAGGTTCCTTTCGGTTTTATGGTGCGGGGACTGAAGGCAGTAGTGATTCTGCTGCTGATCAGCGTCAGCTTTAATCTGTTTTTGACCGATGGGGAAACCCTGGTCCGGTTCTGGATTTTCCGAATTACCAGAGAGGGGCTGAGCTTGGCTCTGTTTATGGCCCTGCGCCTGATTTATCTGGTAATCGGTTCCTCGGTAATGACCTTGACCACCACGCCCAACCAACTGACCGACGGCCTGGAGAAAAGCCTGGGATTTCTGAACAAGGTGAAAGTACCGGTTCACGAGGTTTCCATGATGATGTCGATTGCTTTGCGCTTTATTCCGATTCTGGTGGAAGAAACAGATAAAATTATGAAAGCCCAGACGGCCAGGGGAGCGGATTTTGAATCTGGGAATCTGATTAAGAAAGCCAAGGCTATGGTGCCTCTTTTGGTGCCGCTTTTTATCTCTGCCTTTCGTCGGGCAACCGATCTGGCTATGGCGATGGAAGCCCGGTGCTATCGGGGCGGCGAAGGAAGAACTAAAATGAAGCCTCTTCATTATCAGAAGAGAGACAAGGCGGCCTACTGCCTTTTCGCGGTTTATTTGGCGGCTGCGGTTGCACTGCGGATGGCAATTTAAAGTGCCTGTATTTTTTTATAAAGGAAGGGAAGTATGAGAAGAATCCGACTGACGGTTGCCTATGACGGAACCAATTATCACGGCTGGCAGGTTCAGCCTGGAGTGGTGACCATTGAATCGGTGCTGAATGAAGCGCTGACAGAGCTTTTTGGAGAGGAGATTGCGGTAATCGGAGCCAGCAGGACAGATTCTGGTGTTCATGCCAGGGGGAATGTGGCGGTGTTTGATACTGAGGGAAGAATGGCGGCGGACCGGATTTGCTTTGCCCTCAATCAGCGGCTCCCGGAGGATATCCGGGTACAGGATTCCTGTGAGGTTCCCCCGGATTGGCATCCCAGAAAGCAGCGTTGTGTAAAAACCTACGAATATAAAATAATAAATCGGAGAATGGAGCTGCCGGACCGGCGGCTCTATACGTATTTCTATTATTATAACCTGGATTTGGAGCGGATGCGGGCGGCTGCGGCTTGTTTGCTGGGGGAACATGATTTTAAAAGCTTTTGCAGCGCCAAAAGCCAGGTGGAAGATACGGTCCGCACTATTTACGGTCTGGATATTATCAGAGAGGGAGACGAGATCACCCTCCGTATCCGCGGGAACGGTTTCCTTTATAATATGGTAAGAATCATTGCAGGGACTCTTTTGAATGTGGGAAACGGGCATATGGAGCCGGAAGAAGTGAAGCGAATCCTTGAGGCCAAAGACAGGAGAACGGCAGGCCCCACCGCTCCGGCCAAGGGACTGACCTTGGTTGGGATGGAATATGAGGACTTTTAAAATTTGTAACGATTCCGGATGGAATGAATTGCTGCGGTATTTTACAAAAATCATACGGATTTCCTTCAAAAAAAGGCCTTGACAGGAAGGTGCGCTGCGGATATAATGACATGGTGTGTACGTAAATACGCAGTATTTTTCGTGCGCAAAAGCTGAATAACAGCAACCACAGTCAATATTACAGGAGGTGAAAGGAATGCCCACATTTAACCAGTTAGTAAGAAAGGGAAGACAGACCAGCGTTAAGAAGTCTACCGCTCCGGCTCTGCAGAGAGGATACAACTCTTTACAGAAGAAGGCTACGGCTGCTTCCGCTCCTCAGAAGAGAGGCGTATGCACCGCAGTAAAGACTGCTACCCCGAAGAAGCCTAACTCTGCTCTGAGAAAGATTGCCAGAGTTCGTCTGTCCAACGGCATCGAGGTAACCAGCTACATTCCCGGAGAGGGACACAACCTTCAGGAGCACAGCGTTGTGCTGATCCGCGGAGGAAGAGTTAAGGATCTGCCCGGTACCAGATACCACATTGTAAGAGGTACACTGGATACGGCTGGTGTCGCTAACCGCCGTCAGGCCCGTTCCAAATACGGCGCTAAGAGACCGAAAGACAAAAAGTAATCTGTACCGTAAAGTTGTACCACTAACAGCAGTAAAGTGAAGTTAGTGCCGGATCAAATATTGACCTGTAGGTTGCAGGATATATAGGAATGACCGAGCGCGAACACATTTTATGGAAACATGTGAGTACCGATGAATTAATGAAGCGCCTTTTGGAGAGGCGCCCAGTATTAAGGAGGGAAGTAACGTGCCACGTAAAGGACATACTCAGAAGAGAGACGTTCTGGCAGACCCGATTTACAACAATAAAGTTGTAACCAAGCTGATCAACAACATTATGCTGGACGGCAAGAAGGGTGTTGCACAGAAGATTGTATACGGCGCTTTTAACCGTGTTGCTGAGTCAACCGGCAAAGATGCCATCGAAGTGTTTGAAGAAGCAATGAACAACATTATGCCTGTTCTGGAAGTTAAGGCTAAGAGAATCGGCGGCGCTACCTATCAGGTACCCATCGAGGTTAAGCCTGAGAGACGGCAGGCCCTGGCTCTGCGCTGGATCACTCTGTACTCCCGCAAGAGAAACGAGAAGACCCAGGAGGAGAGACTGGCAAACGAGATTATGGATGCCGCCAACAACACCGGCGCTTCCGTAAAGAAGAAAGAAGATATGCATAAGATGGCGGAGGCAAACAAGGCCTTTGCTCACTACCGCTTCTAATTGAAGGAGGAAAATCCGTTGGCTGGAAGAGAATATCCATTGGAGAGAACCAGAAATATCGGAATCATGGCTCATATCGATGCTGGTAAGACCACATTGACCGAGCGTATTCTGTATTACACTGGTATTAACTATAAGATTGGCGATACCCACGAAGGTACTGCTACCATGGACTGGATGGCCCAGGAGCAGGAGAGAGGTATCACCATTACTTCAGCCGCTACGACCTGCCACTGGACTCTGCAGGATCACTGCAAGAAGAAAGCAGGCGCCCTGGAGCATCGTATCAACATTATCGATACTCCTGGACACGTTGACTTCACGGTTGAGGTAGAGCGTTCTCTGCGTGTGCTGGACGGCGCTGTAGGCGTGTTCTGCGCAAAGGGCGGCGTTGAGCCTCAGTCCGAGAATGTATGGCGTCAGGCTGACACCTACAACGTTCCCCGTATGGCATTCATCAACAAGATGGATATCCTGGGAGCGAATTTCTACGGCGCTGTTGAGCAGATTAAGACCAGACTGGGCAAGAACCCCATCTGTCTGCAGCTGCCCATCGGCAAAGAGGATGAATTTAAGGGAATCATCGACCTGTTCGAAATGCAGGCCTATATCTACAATGACGACAAGGGTGAGGACATCTCTATCGTGGATATCCCTGAGGATATGCAGGATGAAGCAGAGCTGTACCACACCGAGCTCATTGAGAAGATCTGCGAGCTGGACGATGACCTGATGATGAAGTACCTGGAGGGCGAGGAGCCCACTACTGAGGAACTGAAAGCTGCTCTGAGAAAGGCAACCTGCGAGGGTACTGCGATTCCGGTATGCTGTGGTTCCGCTTACCGCAACAAGGGCGTTCAGAAGCTTCTGGATGCCATCATCGAATATATGCCCGCTCCCACCGATATCCCGTCCATCAAGGGCGTGGACCTGGAGGGAAATGAGGTGGTCCGTCATTCTTCTGATGAAGAGCCTTTCTCCGCACTGGCATTCAAGATCATGGCTGACCCCTTCGTAGGAAAGCTGACCTTCTTCCGTGTTTATTCCGGAACCATGAACGCCGGCTCCTACGTGCTCAATGCTACCAAGGGCAAGAAAGAGCGTGTTGGACGTATCCTTCAGATGCATGCCAACAAGAGAACCGAGCTGGATAAGGTTTACTCCGGCGACATTGCTGCCGCTGTGGGCTTTAAGAACACCACCACCGGTGATACCATCTGTGATGAGCAGCATCCGGTAATCCTGGAGTCCATGGAGTTCCCGGAGCCGGTCATCGATATCGCAATCGAGCCCAAGACCAAGGCCAGCCAGGACAAGATGGGCGAGGCTCTGGTAAAGCTTGCCGAGGAGGATCCCACCTTCCGGGTACGTACCGACGAGGAGACGGGACAGACCATCATCTCCGGTATGGGCGAGCTGCATCTGGATATTATTGTAGACCGTCTGCTGCGTGAGTTCAACGTAGAGGCAAACGTAGGCGCTCCTCAGGTTGCTTACAAGGAGACCTTTACCAAGGCTGTTGACGTGGACAGCAAGTACGCGAGACAGTCCG
>OLVT01000761.1_pt1 | contig 32947 bp, 26 predicted proteins | sample 1673241 | NCBI WGS metagenome assembly OLVT01 (sample SAMEA3178936, study PRJEB25190) | human gut metagenome | biome: human gut; feature: human-associated habitat; material: faeces | place: Austria | collected 2013 | reverse complement strand
GCTGGATGCCCATATTGAAATGGACTTTGAAGTTGAGCGTATGCAGCCGCTCTTTTCCAGTGAAGCAGATTACAATGAATTTAAAAACCGCCATGCAAAGCATCAGGTGCCGGTTGGTGATCTTGCCAGCTACCGCGGTAATGCCTACCTTGGAATCGATGCCGGTTCTACCACCACGAAAGCCGCTCTGGTCGGAGAAGACGGTACTCTTTTGTACTCTTTCTACCATGGCAATGACGGTGATCCTCTTGGTACGACCATCGGTGCGATCAAGGATATTTACAGCCAGCTTCCGGAAGGCGTACAGATTGTTCACTCCTGCTCAACCGGTTACGGAGAAGCGCTCATTAAAGCCGCACTTCTTCTGGATGAAGGCGAAGTTGAAACCGTATCTCACTATTACGCCGCTTCTTTCTTCGAACCGGATGTAGACTGTATCCTCGATATCGGTGGTCAGGATATGAAGTGTATCAAGATCAAGAATCAGACTGTAGACAGCGTACAGCTCAACGAAGCATGTTCTTCCGGATGCGGTTCCTTTATCGAGACTTTTGCCAAATCCCTGAACTACACCGTAGAGGATTTTGCACATGAAGCACTTTTTGCGAAACATCCGATTGACCTCGGTACCCGTTGTACCGTATTTATGAACTCAAAGGTAAAACAGGCGCAAAAAGAAGGTGCTGAAGTATCCGATATTTCAGCCGGACTTGCTTATTCGGTTATCAAAAATGCTCTTTTCAAGGTTATCAAGGTATCCGATGCATCTGAGCTTGGTAAAAAAATTGTTGTACAGGGTGGTACATTCTACAATGATGCCGTACTCAGAAGCTTTGAGACCATCGCCGGATGTCAGGCAATCCGTCCGGATATTGCAGGAATCATGGGTGCTTTTGGGGCTGCACTGATTGCAAGAGAACGCTATGGTTTCAAAGAATGCAAAAATACAACTATGCTTTCCATTGATGAAATCAATGAACTTACCTATACAACCTCAATGGCAAAATGTAACGGCTGTACCAACAACTGTCGTCTGACCATCAACAAATTCAGCGGCGGACGTCGTTTTATTTCCGGAAACCGTTGCGAGCGCGGTCTTGGAAAAGAGAAAGCAAAGAGTGATGTGCCAAACCTTTTCGCTTATAAAAATGAACGTTATTTTGGTTACACGCCATTAGATCCATCCGAAGCAAAACGTGGAACGGTTGGTATTCCAAGAGTTCTCAACATGTATGAGAACTATCCGTTCTGGTTTACTTTCTTCACAAAACTGGGATATCATGTGTTACTCTCTCCTGCTTCTACACATAAGATTTATGAACTTGGTATTGAATCTATTCCGAGCGAATCCGAGTGTTATCCGGCAAAGCTGGCGCACGGACATGTACAGTGGCTGATCAACCAGGGTGCAGACTTTATCTTCTACCCTTGTATACCATACGAACGTGGTGAATTTGCCGATGCCGACAATCATTATAACTGCCCGATCGTCACCTCATACGCGGAGAACATCAAGAACAATATGGACCCGATCGTACACGGTGAAGTAGATTTCATGAATCCATTCCTCGCCCTCACAAGCGAAAAGACAATCACAGACGGACTGGTCCGTGAATTTACTTCTGCAAAGAATCTTCCAGCAGAAGAAATCAAAAATGCCGCTCATGCTGCATGGGAAGAACTTGCTGCATGCCGTCAGGACATCCGCAAAAAGGGTGAAGAAACACTCGCTTACATGGAAAAGACAGGAACCCGCGGCATTGTACTTGCCGGTCGTCCATACCATTACGATCCGGAGGTCAACCACGGTATCCCGGAGATGATCACCTCCTACGGACTTGCCGTTCTGACGGAAGATTCCATCTCCCATCTGAATCCGGTAGAACGTCCGCTAATTGTTATGGATCAGTGGATGTATCATTCCCGACTGTACGCAGCAGCCAATTTTGTAAAGACAAGAGATGATCTGGATCTGATCCAGCTGAACTCTTTCGGATGCGGTCTTGATGCCGTAACAACCGATGCTGTTGCAGATATTCTGACCGGTTCCGACAAGATTTATACCTCTCTTAAGATTGATGAGGTTAATAACCTGGGTGCTGCACGTATCCGTATCCGTTCTCTTCTCGCCGCCATCCGCGTCCGCGAGCAGAAACATATGGAGCGCACCATTCGTCCGGCAAATATCGAAAAAATTCCTTTTACAAAGGAAATGAAGGAAACCTATACCATTTTGTGTCCGCAGATGTCACCGATCCACTTTTCACTGATTGAGCCAGCCTTCCAGGAAGCAGGCTACAAACTGGAAGTACTGAAAAATGATAACAAGCATGCAGTTGACATGGGTCTTAAATATGTAAACAATGATGCCTGCTACCCGTCTCTGATGGTAGTTGGACAGATCATGGATGCTATCCTTTCCGGCAAATATGACACCGACCACCTGGCTGTCATTATTTCGCAGACCGGTGGCGGATGCCGTGCTTCCAACTATATCGGATTTATCCGCCGTGCTCTTAAAAAAGCCGGTTACGGACATATCCCTGTTATTTCAATCAACTTAAGCGGGCTTGAAAGCAATCCTGGATTCAAGATCACCCTTCCACTTGTACTGAAAGGTGTGTATGGTCTGATATTTGGTGATCTCTTCATGCGCTGCCTGTACCGTGTCCGCCCATATGAAGCTGTTCCAGGCTCTGCCAATACCATGCATAAGAAATGGGAAAAGACAGTTATCGAATTTATCAAGAAAGGCTATCCAAGCAGACACGAGTTTAAACGTCTCTGCCGCCAGATCGTAGAAGATTTTGATTCTCTTCCATTAAAAGATGTCAAAAAGCCACGTGTCGGAGTTGTCGGAGAAATCCTTGTTAAATTCCTTCCAGCTGCCAATAACTACCTGGTAGATCTTCTTGAACAGGAAGGTGCCGAAGCCGTGGTTCCGGATCTGACCGACTTCCTGCTCTACTGCTTCTACAATACAAACTTTAAAGCAGAACATCTCGGCATGAAGAAATCAACCGCCCGCATGGGTAATCTCGGAATCAAGGCTCTGGAATGGTTCCGCAAGCCTGCCGTTGATGCATTAAAAGCAAGTAAACGCTTCGATCCACCATCACATATTGAACACCTGGCTTCGATGGCAAAAGAAATTGTTTCTCTTGGAAACCAGACCGGTGAAGGATGGTTCCTTACCGGAGAAATGCTGGAGCTGATCCACAGCGGTGCACCAAACATTGTCTGCACACAGCCTTTTGCCTGTCTGCCAAACCACGTAGTCGGAAAAGGTGTTATTAAAGAACTGCGCCGCCGTCATCCGGAATCCAACATCGTTGCAATCGATTATGATCCGGGAGCAAGCGAAGTAAACCAGCTGAACCGCATCAAACTGATGCTTTCGACTGCGCAGAAGAAGATGTAGAAATTTTGGATATGTAAAATATAGGTTCTAATGGAACGACCAGAGGAATCTAAAATACTCCCCACGCATTCAGTTGCACTGGGGAGTATTTTGGATTCCTCTGGTCTGTGTATTGGTAACTTTTTTTACATATGCAAAAGTTTTTTGGATGGTGAGAACTAGAATTTAGGGAATTGCAGTCGGAAGGGAAGATTAGTGTAATATCCGACTCTCAAATCAATTCATAAATCGCATTTCCTTTTCCCGTTATCCCCATGTCATAGTTTTCCTATATCATTCTAAACTCTCCCCTCTTCAACACACTCCCACAGATTCCGTCATTTTTACCAGTACAGTTAAACGGTCGATTTTACAAAAGAAAGTCCTCCAATTCACTTTTTGTGCAATGTAGATGAGACTCAGGAAGCGTGGAAGCCTTTGCTGAACACGCTTCCCGCCCTAAGAGGCTCATCGGAATGGTTTGCACAATGGAATTGGAGGACTTTCTTTTGTACAATCGGCCACCACAACCTTTACATCAAAAAACAGTGAATTCTCCTTCTGGAAAATCCACTGTTTTCTCACATATATTAAGCTTCTTCGACTTCTACTTTTTCGCCAAGAATTTTATCAATACTTACCAGTTTTACGCTGAGTACGAATACCTGTGCTGCAACTTCCAGTTCTTCTGGTGTCGGGAAGGACGGTGCAATTCGGATATTGCTGTCTTTTGGATCCTTTCCGTATGGGAAGGTTGCTCCCGCTTTTGTCATGATCAGTCCGGCTTCTTTTGCTTTTGCTACGATTGCTTTGGCACATCCATCCAACGCATCGAAGGAAATGAAGTATCCTCCTCGCGGTGCCATCCAGGAACCAATCTCAAGTCCGCCAAGCTCACTTTCCAGTACATTTAATACGGTGTCAAATTTCGGTCTTAAGATATCTGCATGTTTCTTCATATGCTGAACCATTCCATGGATATCACCGAAGAAACGCGCATGTCTGAGCTGGTTTAATTTATCATGACCGATGGTCTGTACGGACATCATCTTGCGGATTTCCGCAAGGTTTTCATCGGATGCCGCAATTGCTGCAATACCAGAACCCGGGAAGCTGATCTTGGAAGTAGAACCGAATTTGTAAACCATGTTCGGATGTCCTTCTTTTTTACATTCCATCAGAATCTCGATCAGATAATCCTGTTTATCCTCATACAAATGATGGATTCCATATGCATTATCCCAGAAAATACGGAAATCTTCTGCCGCTGGATTTAATTTCGCAAAACGGTGTACGGTTTCATCAGAATAAGTGATTCCCTGTGGGTTAGAATATTTCGGTACACACCAGATACCTTTTACAGCCGGATCATTCTCCACATACTGCTCTACCAGATCCATATCCGGTCCATCCGACGTCATTGGAATATTGATCATCTCAATTCCAAAATGTTCGGTGATTGCAAAATGTCTGTCATATCCAGGTACCGGGCAGAGGAATTTTACCTTGTCAAGCTTTGCCCAAGGGGTGCTTCCCATGATACCATGTGTCATCGCTCTTGCAACAGTATCATACATTACGTTCAGGCTGGAGTTACCAAAGATGATAATATTATCCTTCGGTACTTCCATCATATCAGAAAGAAGCTGTTTTGCTTCTTTGATTCCATCGATCACTCCATAGTTACGGCAATCTACTCCTTCTTCGCAGACAAGATCTGATGTACTCTTAAGTACATCCATCATCCCCATAGAAAGATCAAGCTGTGCTTTGGACGGTTTACCTCTGGACATATCCAGTTTCAGACCTTTTCCTTTAACATCTTCAAATTCTTTTTCCAGTCTGCTCTTTAATTCAAGCAGTTCTTCTCTACTCATATCTCTATATGCAGTCATCTTGAAAACCTCCCATAATCATCAACTAATCATTGTGTGTTTCCTGCCGTACTTTATACTTCCGAAATCTGCCATCTGCAGTTTCTTTCAGCTGTTTTGACAACATCAAAACTCACTACAAGTAGTAAGTATATAGGAAAAATGATTTTTCGTCAACTAATTCTTGCATATAAATATGATATATCGTGATTTTTGTTGATTTAAATGTGTTTTTTTGAATTTTTCTTTTTCATTTCATGCATTTTTTTCATTTCAATGCTTTTCAAAAAGAGTAGATCAGATTTATATGCAGCATATTTTCTTTTCTCCTGCAGTATGTTTTGCTCTTCTGACAACAAAACACCCGGAACCATTTTCATGATTCCGGGCAAATATATTTACTATTTTACTAATAATGATTTTCCAGTCATATCTGCTGGCTGCTGCATTCCCATCAGCTCGATCAGCGTCGGAGCGATGTCTGCAAGGCATCCGCCTTCACGAAGCTTATATGCAGGATCTGCATTTACAAGAATGAACGGAACCGGGTTCGTTGTATGAGCGGTAAATGGTTCTCCTGTCTCTTCATCGATCAGCTGTTCTGCATTTCCGTGGTCAGCGCAGATAAACATCTGTCCACCAACTTCTTTCACTGCATCAACTGCTTTTCCTACACATTCATCAACAGCTTCAATTGCTTTGATCACTGCTGCCTCTACACCGGTATGGCCAACCATATCCGGGTTTGCAAAGTTAATTACGATTACGTCGTACTTATCCGCTTTGATTGCGTCTACAAGCTTGTCACATACTTCATATGCACTCATCTCCGGCTTCAGATCGTAAGTTGCAACCTTAGGCGATTTGACAAGGATTCTGTCCTCTCCCTTGTTCGGTTCTTCTACTCCACCATTAAAGAAGAAGGTAACATGTGCATATTTCTCTGTCTCGGCGATTCTTGCCTGTGTCATGTTGTTTGCTGCAAGAAATTCGCCAAATGTATTCGTGATGCCTTCTTTTACAAATGCAACCATTTTATTTGGAATTGTCTCATCATACTCTGTAAAACATACATAAGTTGTCTTGATACGTTCTCCTCTGTCAAATCCGTCAAAATCATCCGCACAGAATGTTCTGGTGATTTCTCTTGCTCGATCCGGGCGGAAATTAAAGAAGATCACAGAATCTCCGTCTTTTACAGTTGCAACCGGTGTACCGTTTTTTGTCACTACAAATGGTACTACGAATTCGTCAGTTACTTCTTTGTCGTAAGAAGCCTGGATTCCTTCTGTTGCTGATACTGCTGTGTCACCTTCGCCGCGTGTAAGTGCTGCGTATGCTTTTTCTACACGGTCCCAACGGTTGTCACGGTCCATTGCATAGTAACGTCCGGAAACACTTGCAACTTCACCTACACCGATTTCTTTCATCTTTGCTTCTAACTGTTCAACATATTCTTTTCCAGATGCCGGAGGTGTATCACGTCCGTCAAGGAAGCAGTGAACATATACTTTGTCCAGCCCCTGTCTCTTTGCAAGTTCCAAAATTCCATAAATATGTGTAATATGACTGTGTACCCCACCATCAGATACAAGTCCCATCAGATGAAGAGCTGTACCGTTCTTCTTCGCATTTTCACAGGCTGCAAGAAGTGCCTTATTTTCAAAGAAATCGCCATCAGCGATTGCTTTTGTGATCTTGGTGAGCTCCTGGTAAATAATACGTCCTGCACCCATATTCATATGACCTACTTCCGAGTTACCCATCTGACCGTCCGGAAGTCCTACAGCAAGTCCGCTTGCATTTCCTTTTACAAACGGATATTCAGCCATTAATTTATCCATAACCGGTGTGTTTGCCTCTGCAATACCGTTGCCTTTCTTTTCATCTCTCAGACCGTAACCGTCTAAGATCATCAAAACTGTTGGTTTTTTACTCATCGTCTTACACTCCTTCATTTTGTCTTAAAGCGTTTGATTTCTCTTTCAGTTAAATATTGTACATGATTTTATATATGCTTGCAAGCACTTGTTAAAACTTTGACAGCTGAAAAACGCAGGCATTTCTGCCTGCGCCTTGGTATAATTGACTATTTCCAGTTTACAATCTTACCAAAATCCGGTTTTAAAGAAGCACCACCTACAAGTCCACCATCGATATCCGGCTGAGCGAATAATTCCGGTGCTGTAGCTGCATTTACAGATCCGCCGTACTGAATACGGATTGCTTCTGCTGTAGCTTCATCATAAACTTCAGCGATACATTCACGGATAGCTTTACAAACCTCCTGTGCCTGCTCTGTTGTAGCTGTCTTACCGGTTCCGATTGCCCAGATTGGCTCATAAGCGATAACTGCTGTCTTAGCCTGATCTGCTGTTACATTCTGGAATCCAACTTTAACCTGCTGACGGATGAAGTCCATTGTCACACCCTGTTCACGCTGTTCAAGAGTTTCTCCACAGCACATGATCGGTGTAAGTCCGTGTTCAAATGCTTTCAGCATCTTTTTGTTCACAGTCTCGTTTGTCTCTGCGAAGTATTCTCTTCTTTCAGAGTGTCCGAGAACAACATATTTAACACCAGCATCTGTAAGCATGTTCGGAGAGATTTCTCCTGTGTATGCACCTTTTTCTTCAAAGTACATATTCTCTGCTCCAACCTGGATGTTGCTTCCTTTTGCAGCTTCTACAACCGGAATGATATCGATTGCCGGTACGCAGAATACCACGTCAGCCTCTTCTGTCACAACCAGAGGTTTGAGTGTATTCACAAGCTCTACTGCCTCTGAAGGTGTCATATTCATTTTCCAGTTACCTGCAATAATTTTCTTTCTTGCCATTGCAATAATCTCCCTTATTTTATCTTAATTACAGACGCTGCTTATTTATCGTTAGCAGCTGCTACACCTGGCAGTTCCTTACCTTCAAGGAATTCAAGGGAAGCTCCGCCACCTGTAGAGATGTGAGTCATCTTGTCACCATATCCGAGCTGGTTAACTGCTGCTGCCGAATCACCACCACCGATGATTGTTACTGCATCTGTCTCAGCAAGTGCTTTTGCGACTTCTTCTGTTCCTTTTGCAAAGTTCGGCATCTCAAACGCACCCATAGGTCCGTTCCATACAACTGTCTTTGCATCTTTTACAGCGTCAGTATAGATCTTGATTGTCTCTGGTCCGATGTCAAGTCCTTCCCATCCTTCCGGAATTTCGCCAGTTTTAACAACTTTGATATTTGCATCATTTGAAAAATCATCTGCAATTACGTTGTCTACCGGAAGAAGGAGTTTTACGCCTTTGTCTTTAGCTTTCTGAATCATGTTCAGTGCATATTCACAGTAATCTTCTTCAAGAAGAGATTTTCCAACGGTTCCGCCCTGTGCTTTGCTGAATGTATAAGACATACCTCCACCAATGATCAGAGTATCTACTTTATCGATCAGGTTTTCGATTACAGAAATCTTGCTTGAAACTTTAGCTCCACCAAGGATTGCAACGAACGGTCTTTCCGGATTGTTTACTGCATTTCCAAGGAAATCGATTTCTTTCTGCATAAGATATCCTACAACTGCTGTATCAACATATTTGGTAACACCAACGTTAGAACAGTGTGCACGATGAGCTGTTCCGAATGCATCGTTTACGAATACATCACAAAGAGAAGCGAGTTCCTTAGAGAATTCATCTCCGTTCTTTGTTTCTTCTGCTCTATAACGTGTATTTTCAAGAAGGATTACCTCTCCATCTTTCATAGCTTCAACTGCTGCTTTTGCATTTGGTCCTACTACTTCAGGATCTGCTGCGAATTTTACTTCCTGTCCGAGAAGTTCTGAAAGTCTTACTGCAACCGGTGCAAGAGAAAGCTCCGGTTTCGGTTCTCCCTTCGGTTTACCAAGATGTGAGCAGAGGATTACTTTTCCTCCGTCAGCGATCAGTTTCTTGATTGTAGGAAGTGCTGCAACAAGACGGTTCTCGTCTGTGATCTTTCCATCGATCAGAGGTACGTTAAAATCGCATCTTACAAGGACTTTTTTCCCTTTTACATTGATATCATCTACAGATTTTTTGTTAAGCATAATCCTGCCTCCTGTTTACATTTCGTTTAAATGGGATGTGCCGGGCACATTTCCGTGCTGAGCGCAATTGCTTGCGACAATCTACGTTTTCACACGAATACGCATCTTGGGCACATATTGCCTTTTATTTAGCAGGAAGCTCCATCAGAATTTCCTGTTAAATAAAAGAGCCCGGTCCATGTAGACCGGACCCTTGCTTGAGTCTAACTCTGGAATATTCCAGTAAGAATCAATTCAGCCTGTCCAAACAAACGTTACGGATTAAAGTAATGTTCCGAAGTGTTTGATTGTTCTTACCATCTGGCTTGTGTAAGAGTTTTCGTTGTCATACCAAGAAACAACCTGTACTTCTGTTGTTCCGTTGTCAAGCGGAAGTACCATTGTCTGAGTAGAATCGAAAAGAGAACCAAATCTCATTCCTACGATATCGCTAGAAACGATCTGATCTTCGTTGTATCCAAATGATTCGTTAGAAGCTGCTTTCATAGCTGCATTGATCTGTTCTACAGTAACTTCACCTTCAACTACTGCTGTAAGGATTGTTGTAGATCCTGTAGGGGTTGGTACACGCTGTGCAGATCCGATAAGTTTTCCGTTAAGTTCCGGAATAACAAGTCCGATTGCTTTAGCTGCTCCTGTGCTGTTAGGAACGATGTTAACTGCTGCTGCACGAGATCTTCTCAGATCACCTTTTCTCTGTGGTCCGTCAAGAGTCATCTGATCACCTGTGTAAGCATGGATTGTGCACATGATACCAGATTTGATCGGAGCAAGGTCATTAAGAGCCTTAGCCATTGGTGCAAGACAGTTTGTTGTACAAGAAGCTGCAGAAATGATTGCGTCATCTTTTGTAAGCTGTGTATGGTTTACATTGTAAACGATTGTAGGAAGGTCATTTCCTGCCGGTGCAGAAATGATAACGTGTTTAGCACCTGCATCGATATGTGCCTGAGCTTTTGCTTTAGATGTGTAGAATCCTGTACATTCAAGAACTACATCTACTCCGATTTCTCCCCATGGAAGTTCAGCTGCATTAGCTTTAGCGTAGATTTTGATTTCTTTTCCGTCTACTGTGATGGAGTCTTCTCCAGCAGATACTTTATCAGCTAATTCATATTTTCCCTGTGTTGAATCATATTTTAATAAGTGAGCCAGCATCTTAGGAGATGTAAGGTCGTTGATTGCTACGATCTCAAATCCCTCTGCTCCAAACATCTGTCTGAATGCAAGACGTCCAATACGTCCAAATCCATTGATTGCTACTTTTACTGCCATGATTTAGTCCTCCTAAAGATAAATTGTATTACTGTATATAACAGTTACATTTTTCTTGATAAATCTTATCATTGTTTAAGATTTATCAACTGTAATTTATTGTACTAAATTCAGAACAAAAATTCAATCCCCTTTTTTCACTTTATTTTCCTGAAAACCGGGGCCCTTTTTATGAATTCTGCATAATATTTAAAACCACATGCTTCGAGAATATTGTCAACTATGTTAAAATCATACCCTACATGCTCTGGTTTATGTGCATCTGCGCCGATGGTGATGATCTCTCCACCAAGCTCTTTGTATCTTTTTAACACATCCGGATGCGGGTGTGCAAAAGGAAGGCCATACTTCAGTCCTGCCGTATTGACTTCCAGCCCTTTCCCGTGTTCAATAAGATACCGCAGGATTTCATCTATTTCATCCGCAAATCTGCCGTAAGAATATTCCTGTTCCCGGTGTTTTCCATAGCGTACCACATAATCCAGGTGTCCGAGCACATCAAAATCCGCTACAGCCCTGATATCGGCTATTGTCTCCCGAAGTGCCATCCGGTAGACCTCTTCATCCGAAATCCCCTCAAAAAACTCAGGATAATAAGGATCCTTCCCACCGACCACATGCATGGATCCGATCACAAAGTCATACGGATTTGCCGTAGTAAATGCTTTTGCTTTCTTCGCAAGGTGCGGCTGAAGTCCAAACTCCACACCGATCCGGATATCCAGCTTCTCCTTATACTTTTCCTTCAGTGCTCCAAGCTCTTTAAAATAGGTTTCCGGATCAAACACAAATTCAATATCATCACAAAAATAATCAATATCTTCATGATCCGTAAAACAGATTGCTTCCAGTCCTTTATCGATTGCTGCAAGAACCATATCTTCCGGTTTTGCCTCTGAATCTCCGGAAAAATAAGTGTGCATATGGCAGTCCGCTCTCATATTTTGCCCTCCTTACCATTCTTCATGTGTAAATCCACCCGGCTTTCCCGCAAATCATTTGTTGGATTGCAGTACGGTCCCAATATACCAAAAAGCAGAACAATTCTGAGCTATCCCAGAATTGTTCCGCCTCCAAGTACATAATCTCCATCATACAGTACCAGTGCCTGCCCCGGTGTAACCGCTCTCTGCGGTGTCTCAAAGATGCACTCTATCTCATCTTCTCCCGTTTTGCGGACTGTGCACCAGTCCCCTTTATGGTTGTATCTGATTTTGGCAAATACGCGCATCTCACCTTCCAGATCCTCTACTGTCATAAAGTTCAGCTTATTTGCACGGACCCGCGTCGTCATCAGATCTTCATTCGTCCCTATCACAACTTCATTCGTATCTGGACAGATCTCAAGCACGAATGCCTGATACCCAAGAGAAAGTCCAAGTCCTTTTCTCTGTCCGATCGTATAGTGGATGATTCCTTTATGCCGTCCCAGGATCTTTCCGTCCGGTGTTACAAAATTACCTTCCGGGATTTTCTGGTTACTTTCTTCTTCAATAAAAGATGCATAATCGTCATCGGATACAAAACAGATATCCTGACTGTCCGGTTTGTTCGCAATCTGCAATCCGATCTCTTTTGCGATCTCGCGGATCTGGTCTTTTTCGTATTCACCGACAGGCATCAGCGTTCTTCTCAGCTGATCCTGGGTAAGATTATAAAGCGCATAGGTCTGGTCTTTTGACCAGGTTGCCGAATGCCGGATCGCATAGCGTCCGTTCGGCAACTGTTCTACTCTCGCATAGTGACCTGTTGCAATATAGTCTGCTCCGATCTCCATGCTCCGTGTAAGAAGAGATTCCCATTTTACATAACGGTTACACGCAATGCACGGATTTGGTGTCCGGCCATGCAAATATTCGTCCACAAAATAATCGATTACCTTCTCCTGAAAATCCTTCTTGAAATTCATCACATAATACGGAATGCCGATCTGTGCCGCAACTTTTCTGGCATCATCTACCGCGCTGAGTCCACAGCATCCGCCGTTTTCTTCCTGTATTTTCGATTCTTCGTCCTGCCAGATCTGCATCGTCACACCGATTACATCATATCCCTGTTCTTTTAGAAGATATGCCGCTACCGATGAGTCGACACCACCTGACATTCCGACTACCACTTTCTTTTTTGCCATTCTCTTTTCTCCTGCAGAAAATTCTAATACTCTTCCTCTTCTGCTTCTTCACCTTCACTGATATCGTTCTTCGGCTTCTGGAGTCCTTCGATCTTGATCCCGTGCTTCTCTGCATAATCCCACAGTGCTGCATGGATTGCCTCCTCTGCCAGTAAAGAACAGTGTACCTTAACCGGCGGCAGTCCGTCAAGTGCTTCCATAACGGCTTTGTTTGTTACCTGCATTGCTTCTGAAATATGTTTTCCCTTTACAAGTTCTGTCGCCATACTGCTTGTTGCAACAGCCGCGCCACATCCGAATGTCTTAAATTTTACATCATTAATAATTCCGTTATCATCAATATCAAGGTAGATTCTCATGATATCACCACATTTGGCGTTACCAACAGTACCCACTCCGCTTGCGTTCTCGATTTCTCCCATATTACGCGGATGCTGAAAATGATCCATTACTTTCTCTGTATACATTGTAAATTCCTCCTATAGCTGTATTTTCTATCGTATTATTTATTCTGTTTTTTTACAAAATCTTCATAAAGTGGTGACATTCCGCGTAAATCGCTTACGATTGTCTTGAGCTGATCTACTACATAATCAATGTCTTCTTTTGTGATCTCTTCATTCAGAGTCAGACGCAGAGATCCATGCGCAATCTCGTGTGGCAGTCCGATTGCAAGAAGTACATGGGATGGATCAAGAGATCCGGATGTACATGCAGATCCACTGGATCCACAAATTCCTGCCATATCAAGACGGATCAGCATAGATTCGCCCTCAATGAAACGGAAGCAGAAGTTTGCGTTATTTGGCAGACGGTCTGTCGGATGTCCGTTCAGCTTGGTGTACGGGATTTCTTCCATCACACGTTTGATCAGATAATCTCTCATCTCGCGTTCTTTCGCTGTACGTTCTTCCATCGTAGCAACAGCACGTTTTGTTGCTGTACCGATTCCAACAATACCCGGCACATTTTCTGTACCTGCACGACGTTTTCTTTCCTGTGCCCCACCATGAACGAAGGAACGGATCTTCACGCCTTTTCTGATATAGAGGAATCCGATTCCTTTTGGTCCGTTCAGCTTGTGTCCGCTGGCACTTAACATATCAATATGACATTCATCTACATTGATCGGGACCTGTCCGAAAGCCTGTACGGCGTCTGTGTGGAACAGGATACCATGTTTGTGGGCGATCTCACCGATCTCTTTGATCGGTTCAATTGTTCCGATCTCGTTGTTTGCATACATTACAGAGATCAGGATGGTATCCGGGCGGATTGCTGCTTCCACATCTGCCGGATTTACTTTTCCGTATTCATCCACATCAAGATAAGTCACTTCAAACCCACGCTCTTCCAAATAAGCTGCTGTATGCAGGATTGCATGATGTTCGATCTTGGTTGTGATAATATGTTTTCCTTTATTCTGATAAGCCTCAGCGGTTGCTTTGAGTGCCCAGTTGTCAGACTCTGATCCGCCGGCTGTAAAATAAATTTCGTTGCTCTTTGCACCGAGTGCGTTTGCGATTCTTTCTCTCTGTTCTGCCACAACATCTTTGTTATGGGATGCGAAGCTGTAGATCGCAGAAGGATTGCCATACTGCTCTGTAAAATATGGCAGCATTGCTTCCAGAACTTCTGGTGCAGTTTTTGTTGTTGCTGCGTTATCCAAATAAATTAATTTACTCATCTTTTTGTCCTTCTTTCTTTACTTCTTTATTCATTTCCACAAGGGTATTTATCATAATACTGTCTACCGTCTGTGCCATGCTTTCATTGACTTTCTTCCAGACATATTTCGTGATACAGCTGCCCTGGATCTCGCAGCTGTCTTCCGAATGAAGTGCTGCACAAGTCGCAGGTTCCAAGTCTCCTTCAAGTGCTCTGAGTACATCACCAACAGAAACTTCCGCCGCATCCTTTGCCAGCCGATATCCTCCTCCCGCTCCACGGATACTCTTGACAAGACCTGCCTTTTTCAGCTTCGCCATGAGCTGTTCCAGATATCGTTCCGATATCTCCTGCCTGGCTGATATACTGCTGATGGAAACCGGTTCTTCTGCGCCATAACACGCAAGATCGATAAAGGCGCGCAAACCATAACGACCCTTCGTTGAGATCTTCAATCCATCACCTTCTCTTTATTTTTATATCCCACTGTTTTACTAGGATTTCTTGCAAATTGAGAATATCACCTCTGTTATGTTCTGTCAAGGCTCTTTCTTGCATATATTTTAAAACAAAAATGCCTTTGGAGCTGCTATGTCACAAAAACATTTTCTCCTGAAAGGAACTTTTATCCTTACTGTAGTCGGCATTCTCACCCGTGTAATGGGATTTTTTTACCGTATTTTTCTCAGCAGATCTTTCCCTGCAGAAGAAATCGGTCTGTATCAGCTGATTTTCCCTGTCTACACACTTGCTTATGCTGCAACTTCAGCAGGGATCGAGACGGCTCTGGCGCGCCTGGTTGCCGCCTCTTCTGCAAAAAAGCAGTCTGCAAAAGCTTATTCTTACCTGAAAGCAGCACTGCTTTGTTCTCTTTTTCTTTCCATCTGCTGTCTTTTTCTGTTGCAGAAAAATGCTGTTTTCCTCACCACAGTCATACTTGGTGATCCCCGCTGTGCCTCTCTCATCTTCCTGATAGCATATGCACTTCCATTTGCAGCTCTGCACAGTTGCAGCTGTGGTTACTTTCTGGGGCTCAAGCAGATCCGGCTTCCTGCCCTCTCCCAATTATTTGAACAGCTGGTCCGGATCTTTTTTGTTATCCTCCTCTATAAAGTCGATGCTCATACCGCTTTTACACCATCTGTCGCAATTGCTGTCCTCGGAATTGTCGGTGGTGAAATTGCAGCCGCTTTTCTTTGCATCCATAAGCTCAGAACTGCCGGGCAACCTTTCTCCCCACACCGGGAGCCGGCTCTTTCTGCTGTTCCTCCCCTGCTTTTTTCTGCCCTTCCACTGACCGCAAGCAGAGTCCTTCTGAATCTTTTTCAGAGTCTGGAAGCAATTTCTATTCCTCTTGCCCTGCAAAAGTATGGAATGAGTATCTCCGCTTCTCTTAGCACCTACGGAATTCTGACCGGAATTGCCCTTCCTTGCATTTTATTTCCATCTGCCCTCACCAATTCCATCTCCACAATGCTCCTCCCCGAAGTTGCCAGTATGCCGGATGCTCAGAAAAAGCATGCTCTTCCACAACTTTTACGGAAAGTTATTTTTTTCTGCCTGTTTCTTGGTTTTGCCTGCCTGCTATTTTTCTTTACCGCATCCGGCTTTATCAGCAGACGGATCTTTCATACACCAGAAGCCGGAAATTATATCTTAACACTAGCATTTATCTGTCCTTTTCTCTATAGTAACACCGCATTGATCAGTGTGTTAAATGGTCTGGATCTTGCCGGAAAAACTTTTCTGATCAATCTGTTCACCCTGGCAGTACGAATCTGTGGTGTTCTGTTTCTGATTCCGCAGTTCGGGATTCTTGGCTATCTGTGGGCACTGCTTGCAAGCCAGCTTCTTACATTTGGCTGCTGCATGTTTCTCCTGATAAAACAAGGGCGATAAAAAACGGCAGAAAGTCCTCTTTACCGAATTGTTCAGTAAGAGGACTTTCTGTCATTTTCTATCACCTAACGCTAAAATGCGGCTGAACACATTCTTGCTATGTAAGAACCTTCACAAACCAGCGGACAATCTCGGGGTTTAAATATACCTCAGACAAAATTCCCGCCACGATCATCATAACAGTAAATCCTGTTTTTGTTCCATTCCATTCACTTTGCGGATAACGATAATAATACCGGATCAATAGAAGATATGCCGGTACATAAAAAATATATTGCGGGAAAATACCGGCAATACACAGCAGCATTCCGCGAAGTCCCATCCTTAAAACTGCCGCCACAGACAGTATCCCTGCCGCAAAGCCTGTCCAAAGGAGGATTCCGACTGCTGTCAGTCTGCGAAACCCCAGATTTGCCACACAGACCGCTAACGCCAGAGGCATCACTCTCCATCTGAGCAGGTACCACAGGTAATCTTCATTTATGATTTTCACCTGTGTATACTGATTTAGAAAATATTCATGGAAAATTCCAGTCATCGTAACATAATTTTTCGCAATAAAATTAGCATATAAGATACCCGTTCCAAAACCGATCAGATATAGCATGGGCAGCTGATATTTCTTCCGATAAAATTCCACATTCCGGCCTCCAATAATTTCACATAGTTCATTATATGACCGGAGTTGTCAATTATGCGTTCACTTTATCTGTTATACTTTGCATCATAGGCAAGGATAGCGGCTACAGTCTTGGAATCTTCAATCTTTCCTTCAAAGATCATCTGCTTCAATTCTTCAACCGTATGTGCCTCTACATTCACAAATTCATTCTCATCCAGATGCTGATGGGTACGGATCAGGTTTCGTGCCACATAAACTTCGATTTTTTCGTTGCAAAGTGCTACAGTTGTTCGAAGTGTGATCAGCCATTCCAGATCATCACTGCGATATCCGGTTTCTTCTTCTAATTCTCTTGCTGAACAGTCTCGTCCCGGTTCATCCGCTTGGTCCAGCCCTCCTGCCGGAAGTTCCAGTGTAAAGCGGTCCAGTGCATTCCGGTACTGTCTTACCATCAGGAGTCTGCCATCATCCATCACCGGGATCACAGCAGCAGCCCCTTTGTGGTGGATATAGTCCCACACCTCATGATTTCCATTGGAAAACTCCATATAATCTTTGTATACATCAACAATTGTTCCCTGATATACCCTTTCTCTTTTTACACGTTTGATTTCTTTTTTCATCCGTTTTCCACTTCCTTTTCACACAACTATGAGAAACTCGCTCCGCGAGTTTCTCAAATTATCGCGGCAGTCGCCAAGGTCTCGTGCAAGCGCGGACTTTGGCTCGTTGCTCGCGTAAATTAAATACAGCCATCCAAAAGACCGAATCTTTTGGACGGCTGTCGTTTTCTGATTATCGTGTTATTTAGCATAATCTGTAACACGGGATTCCCGGATTACATTTACTTTAATCTGACCTGGATATTCCAATTCATATTCAATCTGTTTTGAAATATCTCTTGCCAGCAATACCATATCATCATCAGATACTTGTTCTGGAACTACCATTACGCGAATCTCTCTACCCGCCTGAATAGCAAATGACTTCTCAACCCCTTTAAACTGGTTGGTAATATCTTCTAACTGTTTTAATCTGTTTGTGTATGTCTCCAAGGTTTCTCTTCTTGCACCTGGTCTTGCAGCCGAAATCGCATCTGCTGCCTGAACAACGCCTGCAATCAGAGACTGTGGTTCTACATCACCATGATGTGCTTCTACCGCGTTGATAATAAGCGGCGACTCTTTGTATTTTCTACAAAGGTCTACACCAATTTGAACATGTGAACCTTCTACATCGTGATCGATCGATTTACCGATGTCATGTAAAAGACCTGCACGCTTTGCGATACGGACATCCAGCCCGATCTCGCCCGCAAGCAATCCGGAAAGCTGAGCAACCTCGATTGAATGCTTCAGCGCATTCTGACCGTAGCTTGTTCTGAACTTCATACGTCCAAGAAGGCGAATCAGTTCTGGATGGATGCCGTGTACACCAACTTCAAGTGCTGCAGCCTCTCCTTCTTCGCGCATCATAGTCTCTACTTCTTTCTGCGCTTTTTCAACCATCTCTTCGATTCTTGCAGGATGGATTCGTCCATCTACGATCAAACGCTCCAGTGCAATTCTTGCCACTTCTCTTCGGATCGGATCAAATCCGGAAAGAACAACTGCCTCCGGAGTATCATCAATAATAAGTTCTACTCCTGTCAGTGTCTCAAGAGTACGGATATTCCGTCCCTCTCGTCCGATAATTCTACCCTTCATCTCGTCACTTGGAAGCTGAACTACCGAGATCGTAGTTTCAGCCACATGATCTGCCGCACATCTCTGGATTGCGGTGACAACATACTCTTTCGCCTTCTTGTCAGCCTCTTCCTTTGCACGTGTTTCAAGCTCTTTCACCATCTTGGCAGTGTCATGCTTCACATCTTCTTCAACAGTTTTTAATAGATAATCCTTTGCCTGTTCGGAGGTAAGTCCTGAGATTCTTTCTAGTTCCTGTACTCTTTTCTGGCTGAGTTCTTCAACTTCAGCCTCCCGCTGCTTCATCGCTGTCTCTTTTGCAGTAAATGCAGTCTCTCTCTGCTCAATTGCCGCAGATCTCTTATCCAGAGATTCTTCTTTTGAAAGTACACGCTTTTCATAACGCTGAAGTTCAGCTCTGCGTTCCTTAGTCTCTTTTTCAAGTTCATTCTTTGTCTTGATGGACTCTTCCTTTACTTCCAAAAGTGCTTCCTTCTTCTTTGTCTCTGCTGTCTTCAAAGCATCATCAATAATTTCTCTTGCTTTCACATCAGCGTTCCCAATCTTAGAATTCGCATCGTTCTTCAGCTTGGAAACAGTAACAAAATAAGTAACCGGCATTACTACTATAAGCGTAACAACTACAGCAATAATTATAGGTATCAGCACAGGAGCACCTCCTTATTTAGTTTTCATTGTACAAATACAACACTTAAATTCTATACTGTTTTCACAAATATGTCAAGCATTCCAATCGCAAACTTGTATTACTTGACGGATATCTTCGTAACGAAATCCTTTCCGTACCAAATATCCATATATTTTCTGCTTTTCTTTCGGATCTGTACAGGCAAAATCCCAGTGTTTTTTGCGAAGGAGCTCCCGGATCGCTTCCTGATCGGAATGCTCTTCATACATCTCTTCCATGATCTCTTCTGTCCGGTTCATATCCACGCCCTTCTGTCTCAGAAGGGCATAAATCTCCCGTCTGCTCTTTTTATCTTTCCTGCTGTCTATAAAGTTCCGAATGTAGGCGTCATCATTGATATATCCAAATGATTTCACATAGGCAATCGCCGCTTCGGTGATCTCCGATGGATAGCCGCCCAGCTTTAATTTATCTCTGAGCTGGGATTCAGTTCTTGCCATGTCATTCAGCAGGTGCATCGCACGAAGCTTTGCCCGCTTCAAAAGGACTTCTTTGATCTTTGCATAAGTATCCTCTGTCAATTCACACTCTTCTTTCAGGTGAAAACGGGACAGTTCGCCTTTGTAAACCACAAAGGCGAACTGCTCATCAACAGATACCCGATACTTTGTCTTTGTAACTGGCTCGATTCGGGTAATTCTCATCATATGTTTTATTCTTCCTCATCCATCACTTCTTCAGCATCTGCCGGAGCAGCCTGTGCCGGTTCTTCTGCTTCCTGCCCTTCTGCACCGATTCCGTAATGCGCACGGACTTTTTCTTCAATCTCTTCCATAATCTCCGGATGTGCTGTCAGATAAGACTTTGCATTCTCACGTCCCTGACCGATCTTTTCTCCGTTGTATGCATACCATGCACCACTCTTATTGACCAGATCAATCTTCGTCGCAAGATCCAGGATATCTCCTTCTCTGGAAATTCCTTTTCCGAACATGATATCAAATTCTGCTTCCTTGAACGGAGGTGCAATTTTATTCTTCACGATCTTCACGCGGACATGGTTACCAACCATCTCTCCGCCCTGCTTCAGAGTCTCAGTTCTGCGGACATCCATACGGACAGATGAATAGAACTTCAGTGCCCGTCCACCCGTTGTTGTCTCCGGATTACCGAACATAACGCCAACCTTCTCACGCAGCTGGTTGATAAAGATTACAACACAGTTTGATTTACTGATAACCGGTGTCAGCTTTCTGAGTGCCTGCGACATCAGTCTTGCCTGCAGACCTACATGTGTATCACCCATATCCCCCTCAATCTCCTGCTTCGGAACAAGTGCTGCAACAGAATCGACTACGATAATGTCAATCGCACCGGAACGTACCATTGTCTCAGTGATCTCCAATGCCTGATCTCCGCTGTCTGGCTGTGAAATGTAAAGTTCATCAATATCTACACCGATATTCTTCGCATATACCGGATCCAGTGCATGCTCTGCATCGATAAATCCCGCAATGCCGCCTCTTTTCTGTACTTCTGCGATCATATGTAATGCAACTGTCGTCTTACCACTTGATTCAGGTCCATAAATTTCAATAATACGTCCTTTCGGAACGCCGCCAACACCAAGTGCCAGATCCAGACTCAGAGAACCGGTCGGAACCGTCTCAACATGCACCTGTGCCGCCGGATCACCCAGCTTCATAACTGCTCCCTTACCAAAATCTTTCTCAAGCTTTGCAATTGCTGCGTCTAATGCTTTCTTTTTATTCTCATCATTCATTGTATTATTCGCCATCATTAATCTCCTTATCCCAGATTCTTCGCCCACGCTCTCCATCGAACGAATGTTTGTTCTGGTTCTATATTAGTACATATGTTCTGGTTTGTCAACTACATTTTTAAATCAGATCCACACGTCTCACCTTCCCCGGAGAAGAAACCGAACCCCTCCCGAAAACCTTTCTCGCCCAGATCCCCAAAGCTTCTGACTCCCCCATCATACCACATCTCCCCCTTCCCCCACAACCAGAACACTTCTTCTCTTTTCCCCCTCCCCTTCTGAACCGCTCATAATTTCTCCTCTTTGCGCAGGATACTCCCCTTCTCTCGCATCACAGCTTAACTCTCCAGCACCCAAGGTCTTTCCCTCATAGCCAGCGCACAGCGCTTTTATTCAAGTCGAACATCCGTGAGACTTGGCGCGTGATTCTGGTCAGCGAAGCTGACATATTCCTATCAGAATCACTGCGCATCCTCGCGGAGCGTTTATCTCAGTCGGAGATTGGACTCCCACTGAGACAAATTTGCTATTACTCACCACCTGAAAAGGTGGGAGTCTTCTCGACTGAGATAAAATAAGCCGGACAGATTGTCTTTTGTGCAATGAAGATGAGACTTAAAAATTATGGAAGCCATTGCTGACATAATTTTCGCATTCAGAGGCTCATCGGAATGCCCTGCACAACTAAATCTGTCCGGTTTATTTTATTAAAAGCGCGTCCGTCTTCTATTTTCCCGCAGAACGCCCGTCCAACAATCTAAAGCTCAAACACCTCAAGATCATCCGGCACAAACAACTCCCCGTGATAGTACTCCCGTCCTTCCCGCGTATAAAGCTCTTTCCTCTCCATAAGATGCGTCTCCTCCGTATGATACAGGATCAGATGCGGAATCTGAAGTTCCTCGGCAAGCCGACATGCTTCTTTCACAGTACTGTGGTGCTTTTCATAAGGCTTGAACTTATCTGCTTCTCCATACAGGCAGAACGCCTCATGGGTCAGCCAGTCGCTGCCTTTCACAAATTCATAATCTTTCTCATTGTATGGTTCGTCACCGCAGCAGGTAAACTTCACTCCGTCCGGAAGCAGCATCGTAAACCCGAACTGCTTTGCCTTCGTGGAAAAAATATCGAAAAAGGTAACCGGACAGCCAAGGATTTCCTTTGTCTCTCCGTGATGCACAGGTACAAAAAGAATCCGGTCATCGAAATATTTCGTCACCTTTTTCTGGATCGTAAGTTCTGCGATCGTGCGGATCGATCTTGCCAGCTCTTCATGACAGTAGATCCGCAGATTCCCCTCATATTTTCCCTGGCCGATCTTCTTCTGCCCGATCATCCGGATCAGCCAGATCACACCCATAAGATGATCAATATGTTCATGGGTAATAAAAATATCGTGAATGTCTTCCAGCTGGACCCCGGTGTCTTTTAACACCTTTAAAATACGGTTTCCGCCGCCGGTATCCACCAGAAAATGCCTGTTTCCATCCGAGAGGACAAAACAGGTATTATAGCATTCCGTTACTGTTGCATTTCCCGTTCCAAGTATTGTGAGCTTCATCCGTCATTACTCCTGTCTCATTTCAACCACTTCACCTGCACGTTTGTAAATACTTCCTCCCGGTACAAATCCTCTCACCGAAGAAAGTGGGTAAATATTAGTATGCGGTCCTACTACACTTCCCGGATTCAGAATGGTTCCACATCCAACTTCTACATGGTCACCCAGCATCGCGCCGAACTTTTTCATACCGGTCTCGATATTTCCTTCCTGCGTCTTTACAACCACCAGTTTTTTATCGGATTTCACATTAGATGTGATAGAACCTGCTCCCATATGTGACTTATATCCAAGGATTGAATCCCCCACATAATTATAATGTGGAACCTGTACTTTATTGAAGAGGACCACATTTTTCAGCTCGGTAGAATTTCCGACAACCACACCTTCTCCTACGATCGCATTTCCACGGATAAACGCACAGTGTCTTACCTCTGCGTCCTTTCCGATGATCGCCGGGCCGCCGATAAACGCAGTCGGTGCAACCTTTGCGGATCTGGCAACCCACACATTTTCTCCGCGTTTTTCATACTCTTCTTCCGGAAGAGACGCACCCAGTTTCAGGATAAAACTGCTGATTTTCGGAAGTACTTCCCACGGGTAGGTCACTCCTTCAAACAAATCCTTTGCGATCGTCTCTTCCAGTGTATACATTTCTTTAACCGTCATTTCTTTCATTCTTTCTTTCCTTTCGATGCTCTGCCTTTGGTTTCTTTTTTATAAAATGCTGCCGCCCTGTCATAGCAGCTTCTTAACTGATACTGGTTATTCAGTCCCAGAACCCCGTTGGTTCTGCTGACAATAAAATGATCCAGTTTTGTCATATATTCATCCGATGTAATTTCTCCCTCTGCCACATAGTTAAGCCCCTTTTCCCAGCTTGCCGTCAGCTCCGGATTCAGAAGTGAACGGATAGAATTCAACACCACATCATAGATCATTTCTCCAAGAAGCGTCGGTGTGATCACCTGCGTCTTTTTATTCAGTGCCAGATATTTGATATTGAAGAGCTTTTTCAGGATCTCCGCCCTGGTCGCACTGGTTCCGATCCCGCTTCCTTTGATCTGCGCACGAAGTTCCTCATCCTCGATCAGCTGACCTGCATTTTCCATCGCAAGGATCATGGAACCGGAATTGTATCTCTTCGGCGGTGAAGTTTCTCCCTCTTTGATATCCAGTGATTTCACATCCAGGATATCACCTTTTTTTAACTTCTGGATGGATGCAAAAAATGCGGCATCCAAATCCACATTGTTATCACTTCCATCTCCTTCCGCGTCATTTCCATTTACATTTTTCTTTGGGGCAGGGACCCCTGCCACCTTCAGATATCCTTCTTCCGCAAGTACACGGAAGTTGGAGAAAAACTGTTCTTTTCCGATCTGTGTTACCAACGCCACTTTCTGATAAACTGCCGGAGGATAGAAGATACTCAGAAACCTCCGGACGATCACATCATACACATGACGAGCCGTTGCAGATACCGAATTCAATGCTGAAAGTCCCTGTCCTGTCGGGATGATCGCATAATGATCCGTGATCTGCTTGTCATTGACATAACGCGTCTTTGCCAGATTTTTATATGCTCCGTAATGCAGAATATCCTGCATATATGGTGCAGCCATCTGGTATTTACTCAGCCCGTTCAGGTTCTTTGTGATCTCCTTTGATACTGCCGTCGAAAGCACTCTGGCGTCTGTTCTCGGATAGGTGACAAGCTTCTTCTCGTAAAGCTCCTGCACAATGCGGAGCGTTTCATCCGGACTGATCTTGAACCGTTTGGAGCATTCGTTCTGAAGTTCTGCAAGGTTAAACAGAAGTGGCGGATTCTTTTTCTCTTTTTTCTTTTCGATGGATACAATCCGGCAGGTAAGAGGGGATGTTCCCTCTTTCAAAACAGCGATCAGCTTTTTGGCCTCCTCTTTCTCTTTAAATCCATTCTCTTTGTAGAGCTTTGGAGACTCAAAATAAGCCGAACCTTTCACTGCACGCCACTCACCGGTAAAAGTATGTCCGTCTACATTTACCGATTCGATCACACGATAGAACGGCGTTTTAACAAATTCACGGATCTCCCGTTCCCGCCTTACGACCATTCCAAGAACACAGGTCATCACACGTCCGACAGATACAACCGTGTATTTATTCCCAAGATAATTTGAAATGCTGTTTCCATATTTGAGTGTCAGAAGTCTGGAAAAGTTGATTCCCATCAGATAATCTTCCTTCGCACGGAGATAAGCCGAAGCTGACAGATTATCGTATTCTGACAGATCCTTCGCCTCACGGATTCCTCTGAGGATCTCTTCCTCCGTCTGGGAATCGATCCACACACGCCGGCGTTCTTTCCCTTTTACGCCTGCCATCTGTTCCACCAGACGGTAAATGTATTCTCCTTCTCTTCCCGAGTCGGTACAGACATAAATCCGGTCTACGTCCTTCCTGGTCAGTATTCCTTTTACGATCTCAAACTGCTTCTTTACTCCCGGTATCACCTCATAGAGAAATTTCTGCGGAATGAATGGCAGTGTCTGCAAAGACCATCTCTTATACTTTTCATCATATACTTCCGGATAACTCATCGTGACAAGATGACCAACACACCAGGTTACGATCGCCTCATCTGATTCCAGATATCCGTCTTTTCTTTTCAAATTCAAATGCAGTGCCTTGGCAAATTCCTGTGCCACACTCGGCTTTTCTGCAATATATACCGATTTACCCATATAATAATTTTGTACTCCTGTATTTTCACGCTATAGCAACTCTCACAGCGTTTAAAAAGTGAAGCTGATACCAGCTCCACTTTTTTATCATATCATATTCAGAACATAAAACAAATTATTTTCTTCGAAAAATCTTCCGGATTTTATCAACAAAGCTTTGTTTTGTCCGTCCTTCCGAATGTCTGACCGTGATTGCTTCACGCATAAAATATTCCTGGGAATTGACTTTTGAAGTTCCTTTTTCTTTCATGTAGTATTTGCCGTCACTCTTTAATTCCCGCGCTTTTACATTGTCCGCAAGCATGATCTTCAGCATATGTGTCAGCTGTTTCCTGATAGTTTCATCGTAAACCGGACATGCCACTTCCACGCGTTTTTCCGTATTACGCGTCATCATATCTGCGGAACCGATATAGATTTTCTGATCCGCTCCGGTTCCAAAAAGGAAAATACGCGGATGCTCAAGATAACGTCCGACAATACTGGTCACACGGAGATTCTCTGTGTACCCTTTGACTCCCGGAAGAATACAGCAGATCCCACGGACGATCAGATCCACCTTCACCCCTGCATTCGATGCCTCGGAAACCTTCTGGATAAAATCTACATCCGTCACAGAATTCATCTTCATGATGATCCGTCCGTTCGTTCCCTTTTTGATCTCCTCGTCCATCAGCGAAAGCACCTTTGGTTTCAGACTGGTCGGTGAAACAATAATGTGCTGATAGCTTCCATTGAGATTGCCAATGGACATATTCTTGAAGAAGACAGCTGCATCCTCTCCGATTCCCTTATCCGCTGTGATCAGCGACACATCCGTATACATCGTCGCTGTCTTTTCATTGTAGTTTCCGGTTCCCACCTGCGTAATGTATTCGATATTGTTGCGGTTCCGGTAAGTGATCAGGCAGATCTTGGAATGCACCTTATAACCTTCAAATCCGTAAATCACACGGCATCCTGCTTCTTCCAGACGTTCGGACCAGTCAATATTGTTCTGTTCATCGAATCTGGCTCTCAGCTCGATCAAAACCGTAACCTCTTTACCGTTCTCGGCCGCTGCACATAAGTACTCTACCAGCCGTGCCTTCTTTGCCAGACGGTAGATTGTGATCCTGATTGTAAGAACGGTCGGATCATAAGCTGCTTCCTTGATCATACGCAGAAACGGATCCATACTCTCATACGGATAAGAAAGAAGAATATCTTTTTTCTTTACCTGCGGAATCACTTTTCCATCCGTCAGATAGCGGGACGGTTGCGGAGTAAACGGTTCGTCGACCAGAGAACGTTTCAGCGATGCCGGAACCTTATCCATAATCGAGAAAATATAATCCAGCTTCATCGGCATCTTGGTCCGGTAGATCTGTGCCGGTGTGATCTTAAATTTGTCACAGAAATACTTTTCCAGTTCCTTATCCAGCGGCTCCGCTGTCTCCATACGGACCACTGCCATTCTGCGGCGCTTGTGAAGGGTTTCCTGCATCAGCAGGCGGAAATCATCATTGATCTCCAATGCCTCATCGTCCGGCGACACATCTGCATTCCTTGTCACACAGATATAATTCTTGTTCGATACCTCGTATTTGTCGAACACTACATCCAGATATTCCATGATCACCTTTTCCATACGGATATAACGGATGTCATGGCCCGGAAGATATAAGATATCTGACACAAACTGTGGAACCGGTACGATTCCGATCATGGAAGTTCCATTCTGCTTCAGACTTGCGATCACATACAGTTCCTTATTGAGCAGATGTGGAAATGGATGATTGGCATCCACGATCTGTGGAGACAGGATCGGAAGAATCTGGTCTTTGAAGTACTTTTTCACATACTTCTTTTCCTGCTGCTCCAGTTCTTTTATCGATAGTCCACAGACACCGTATGGATTCAGCAGCTTCTTGATCTCTGAGTAGGTCTTGTCCCTCTCTTTATACAATGGTGCTACAGCCGCAAAGATTGCATCCAGCTGCTCTTTCGGATTCATCCCCGAACGGCTGTCGATCGTGCTGTTATCCGTAAGCGACATATCATACAGGCTTCCTACGCGGATCATAAAAAATTCGTCCAGGTTGCTTGTAAAAATGGATACAAACTTCATTCTTTCAAGAAGGGGTACTGAAGAATCTTTTGCTTCCTCCAGTACCCTCTGATTGAACTTCAGCCAGGACAGTTCTCTGTTCTGTGTATAGTTCTGCATTTCTTTTTTCATATTAACCACCTTCAATCTTCCTTTACACTGGTATAATTTCATTCTACCACTGAATCAGAAGAAAGAAAAGTTAACTTCTTTTAAACTTCCCTGCAAAAGCTATTTCTTTGTGATAAATCCTTTTGCTGTCAGAGTCTCAGCACAGAGAACAGCTCCTCCTGCCGCACCGCGGACTGTATTGTGGGAAAGTCCGATAAATTTATAATCGTAAAGGGAATCTTCTCTGAGTCGTCCGATAGAAATTCCCATTCCGTTCTCATAATCTACATCCAGTTTCACCTGCGGACGGTTGTCTTCTGTCATATAGCGGATGAACTGCTTCGGTGCACTCGGAAGCTCTGCTTCCTGCGGGAAGCCTTTGAAACTTTCCAGTTTTTCGATCAGCTGCTCTTTGGTTGGTTTCTTTTCAAAATTGATAAATACGGCAGCGGTATGTCCGTTAAGAACCGGTACACGTACGCACTGGCATGTGATCTTCGGAGAATCTGCTTTTACGATCTGTCCATTTTCAACTCTGCCGAGAACACGAAGCGGTTCCTGCTCGCTCTTTTCTTCTTCTCCACCAATGAATGGAATGATATTTTCTACCATTTCCGGCCAGTCTTTAAAGGTCTTTCCTGCACCTGAAATTGCCTGGTAGGTTGTAACAACCAGTTCTTTCGGTCCGAATTCTTTCCATGCTGCAAGGCAAGGCGCATAGCTCTGGATCGAACAGTTTGGTTTTACTGCGATAAATCCTCTTGTAGTTCCAAGACGCTTTTTCTGGTCTTCGATGACTGCAAAATGTTCCGGGTTTACTTCCGGGATTACCATCGGTACATCCGGTGTCCATCTGTGGGCACTGTTATTAGATACAACCGGTGTCTCTGTCTTTGCGTATGCTTCCTCGATCGCACGAATCTCATCTTTTGACATATCAACTGCACTGAATACAAAGTCAACTGTCTTTGCAACTTCTTCTACTTCGTTGACATTATGTACAACGATCTTCTTGACTGCTTCCGGCATCGGAGTGTCCATTTTCCAGCGGTCCCCGACTGCTTCTTCATATGTCTTTCCTGCGGAACGCGGGCTTGCAGCCAGTGTTACTACCTCAAACCACGGATGATTTTCCAGCAGAGAGATAAATCTCTGTCCTACCATTCCTGTTGCACCAAGAATACCTACTCTTAATTTCTGATCCATTTTTATGTCCTCATTTCCTGTTTTGTCTTTTTGATGCGTACATTTGTACGCGTGATTTGTATATCATAGCGCATTTTCCGACATTTTTCAACCCTGACAATTGAAAAACTATGTCCACTTATTAACGCTCATGTTACTGTTCCCAGTACCTGTGACCAGCAATGCTCATTTTCCTTATAACGATTAGCACTCTTCCAGATACGCTTCGTGAAGCGCGATCACCTTTTTCATAGCTTCCGGTCCAGGTGCACCGATCGTATTTCTCTTATTGACACAGGTCTCCATGCTGATCGCATCATAAATATCTTCTTCAAATACCGGAGATATCTCCTTATATTCTTCCAGTGACATATCATCTAACGCAATCTTCTTATCGATGCAATAAAGTACCAGCTTTCCTACGATTCCATGTGCATCACGGAACGGTACCCCGTGATTTACCAGATAGTCAGCAGCATCTGTTGCATTGGTAAATCCGTGTCTGCAGCTTTCCAGCATACGTTCTTTGTTGAACTTCATGGTTGCGAGCATTCCGGTAAATAAAGCCAGGCATCCTTTCACGGTATCGATGGCATCAAATACCAACTCTTTGTCCTCCTGCATATCTTTATTGTAAGCAAGCGGAATTCCTTTCATTGTAGTCAGGATCGAAGTCAGTGCACCGTATACACGTCCTGTCTTTCCACGAACAAGTTCCGCAATATCCGGATTCTTCTTCTGTGGCATGATACTGCTTCCGGTGCTGTAGCTGTCATCGATATCGACAAACTGGTATTCGTTGGAATTCCAGATGATCACTTCTTCTGAGAAGCGGCTTAAATGCATCATAATCGTAGATAGAGCACTCATCAGCTCGATCAGATAATCACGGTCCGATACCGAATCCATACTGTTCAGTGTCGGTCCGTCAAATCCGAGAAGCTCTGCGGTGTATGCTCTGTCCAGATCATAAGTGGTTCCTGCAAGTGCTCCGGATCCAAGCGGACAGGTATTCATTCTTTTGTAAATATCTTTCAGACGCATATGGTCTCTTTTGAACATTTCAAAATAAGCACCCATATGGTGTGCCAGTGTGATCGGCTGCGCTTTCTGCAGATGGGTAAATCCAGGCATGATCGTCTCGGTGTTGTCCTTCATGATCGCAAGAAGTTCGCGGAGCATATCCACAACCAGTCCCTGCAGTGCGGTGATCTCACTTCTTGTATAAAGCTTCATATCCAGTGCAACCTGGTCATTACGGCTTCTTCCGGTATGCAGCTTCTTTCCTGCATCCCCGATCCGGTCGATCAGATTTGCCTCTACAAAACTGTGGATATCTTCGTATTCCTCTGTAATCTCAAGCTTTCCGCTCTCTACATCCCTGCGGATGCTTTCCAGTCCGTCCAGAATCTGCTGCTTCTCATCGTCTGTCAGGATCCCCTGCTTCGCAAGCATCATAACATGCGCCTTGCTGCCCTGGATATCCTGCTCATAAAATCGTTTATCAAATGAAATGGACGCATTGAAATTATAAACCAGTTTGTCGGTTTCTTTCGTAAAACGTCCTCCCCATAACTGTGCCATAGCTTTCCCTCTTTTCTTCAACGTAATTCTGTGCTTTAGTGTACCATAGAATGTCGGATTCTGTAAAGTTCCCCTCTTAACTTTTCACAGAACTTTCCGCTTCCTCCCGAACTTTCTTTTCCCGTTCTCTCTGATTTTTGGAATAAATACAGCCACAATAGTCCTGGCGGTAAAGTCCGTAAATCTTTGACAACTCGGTTGAACGCTTATATCCATTTCTCTTTTTAAAATCTGAAACCAGATAAGCCACTCCATATTCCCCGGCAAGTCTTTCCCCGATCTCATTTAACTTCTGCGCATTTTTCAGCGGACTGATGGAAAGTGTGGTGGTGAAATAATCATAGTCACCCTCTTTGGCAAGCTTTGCCGCCTCCCGTAGCCGGAGTTCATAGCACTTAAAGCACCGCTCGCCGCCTTCCGGAATCATCTCCAGTCCCTTCGCCATCTCGTAAAATTTTTCACTGTCATAATTTCCCGCCTGAAAATGGATCGTATGTTTCGCCGGAAGCTCACGGATCAGCTTCTCCTGTTCGTGGATCCGTTTTTCAAATTCGGATTCCGGAAAAATATTCGGATTGTAATAAAAAACCGTAATCTCAAAATATTCTGACAGATATTCCAGCACATAACTGCTGCATGGTGCACAACAGCTGTGAAGGAACAGACGTGGAACCTTCTTTTCCGATACGATCTGTTCTATCTTTTTATCCAGTTCTTTCTGGTAATTCTTTTTCTGCATCTGTTCATCTCTCCTCATATTGCAGATTTGTTTCTTATTATAATGCAGCTGTTCTCTTCGCACAATATCTTTTCTGCTCTGTTTTTCTTTTTCCGCTCCATTCCAGCCAGATGCACACACGCTTTTTTTTATTTTTCATAAACTGTAAGTAAAAGACTTATGATCGTTTCTGTATCTGGAGGATTATCATGCAATATGCACTGGAACTGAAAAACGTTCATTATGCTTACCATACACTGGAAGGAGAAACCTACACCCTGAAAGACATCACCTTTTCGGTCCGCGAAGGGGAATTTATTGCTCTGGTCGGTCCCTCCGGGTGCGGAAAATCTACACTGCTCCACCTGATTGCGGGTCTTCTCACCCCAGAAAAAGGCCTCATCAAAATAAACGGCAGCTATCATCCGGACAATACTTCCGGCATCGGATATATGCTGCAAAAGGATGAACTTCTTGAGTGGCGTACCATCTATCAGAACGTTCTTCTCGGTCTCGAGATCCAGCATGCACTGACTGCCCGTTCCCGCGCACTGGCAAGAGCCCTTCTTACACAATACGGCCTGAATGCCTTTGCAAATGCAAAACCATCCGAACTTTCCGGAGGAATGCGCCAGAGAGCCGCGCTGATCCGCACGCTGGTCCTGAAGCCGGATATCATGCTTTTGGATGAACCCTTTTCTGCCTTGGATTATCAGACCCGATTAAATGTCAGTGATGATATCGGGCAGATTATCAAAAAAGAGAAAAAAACAGCGATCCTTGTCACCCATGACCTTGCCGAAGCGGTCAGTCTTGCTGACCGGATCCTTGTTCTCACAAGCCGTCCGGCAACCATTGGGCAGACGGTCAATGTTTCCTTTTCTGATCCGGGACTTTCCCCGCTTGCCCGCCGCAATGCCCCGGAATTTAAGACTTATTTCAATCTGATCTGGAAGGAGCTGAACCCGGATGAATGAACTTTCAAAAAACCAGCTGCATTACCTGAATATGCACCGCAGACATAAACGGATCATTGCTGTTTCCAGAGTCTCCATCTTGCTGACATTCCTCTTTCTCTGGGAATTTTCGGCAAATACAGGACTGATCGACTCTTTCATTTTCAGCAGTCCTTCCCGGATTGCCCTGTGTTTTCTGGAAATGACCGGTGACGGCAGTATTTTCCGTCATATCGGAGTGACTCTTTACGAAACCCTGGTCAGTTTTATCCTGGTAATCTTCTTCAGCCTTTTTGTCACCGTCCTTCTCTGGCTCTTTCGGAAGCTTTCGGAAATCCTGGAGCCTTATCTGGTCGTCCTGAACAGTCTGCCAAAATCTGCGCTTGCTCCGCTTCTCATTGTCTGGCTCGGCGCAAACCGCACAACAATTATCATTGCCGGAATGTCTGTTGCAATCTTCGGGAGCATACTGAACCTCTATTCCAAATTTTCCGAAGTCGACCCGGATAAGATCATGCTGATCTACACCCTCCACGGGAACCGGCTCCACGCCCTCTCCAAAGTCGTGATCCCAAGCTGCATTCCGGCGATCATCAGCACCATGAAGGTCAATATCGGGCTCTGTCTGGTGGGCGTGATCATCGGAGAATTTATCGGTGGCAGAGAAGGTCTTGGATATATGATCATCTACGGAAGTCAGGTTTTCAAGCTCGACTGGCTGCTGATGAGCATCTGCATCCTCTGCGTGATCGCCATGCTGCTCTATGCTCTGATCGGACTGATCGAGAAGTGGTATCTTTGCCGGTGTAAGATTTCCTGATATTTATCAGAAACTTCACAGGGAAAGTCTCTTCTTTCTCCCTCGCTTTTTCAAAAAGGAACCATACTTTTCAGATCATTTCTGGTATGCTCCCCGTCAAGAGGACAATAAAAAATAATAAATTTTTGTATCGTCAG
>OLVT01000757.1_pt1 | contig 33014 bp, 31 predicted proteins | sample 1673241 | NCBI WGS metagenome assembly OLVT01 (sample SAMEA3178936, study PRJEB25190) | human gut metagenome | biome: human gut; feature: human-associated habitat; material: faeces | place: Austria | collected 2013 | reverse complement strand
CGATCGTGTTACAGGCAATGCTAAGAAGTTTGCAAGCCATGCCAAAATCCTTCAGTTTGATGTAGATGCGGCTGAAATGAATAAAAACGTATTGATTGATGAAGGCGTGATCGGAGATCTGAAAGTGGTACTCAGTCAGATTAATAAAGAACTTGAGCAGCAGGATCATGCAGATTGGATTGCGAAAATCCGCGATTATAAAGAGAAATATCCGCTTACTTACCATCCGGAAGGATTGACAGGTCCATATGTGGTAGAAGAAATCTACCGTCAGACGGAAGGTAAAGCAATTATTGTCACAGAGGTTGGACAGAACCAGATGTGGGCAGCGCAGTTTTATAAATATACAGAGCCGCGTACATTGTTGACATCCGGTGGGCTTGGAACCATGGGATATGGACTTGGTGCATCACTTGGTGCCAAGATGGGACGTCCGGACAAAGTGGTTGTCAATGTGGCAGGAGACGGATGTTTCCGTATGAATATGAATGAGATCGCAACAGCGGTCAGACATAATATCCCGATCATTCAGGTGGTTGTCAATAACCATGTACTTGGTATGGTACGTCAGTGGCAGGATCTGTTCTACGGACAGAGATATTCAGCTACGGTACTGAATGATGCAGTTGACTTTGTAAAGCTGGCAGAAGCAATGGGAGCTGCAGGATTCCGTGCAACTTCCAGAGAAGAATTTCAGGAGACATTTGCAAAGGCACTACAACTTGGTAAACCTGTGGTTATCGATTGTCAGATTGATTCGGATGAGAAGGTGTGGCCAATGGTTGCACCGGGAGCCGCAATCAGTGAAGCGTTCGATGAACACGATTTAAATAATAAGTAAAACGGAGGATACAAAGATGAGCAGAGTGTACAATTTTTCAGCAGGCCCGGCAGTACTGCCGGAAGAGGTTCTGAGCGAAGCAGCAGCAGAAATGATGGATTACAACGGAACAGGAATGTCGGTAATGGAAATGAGTCACCGCTCGCAGGCCTTCCAGGAGATTATCGACACTGCTGAGGCAGATCTGAGAGAACTTATGAATATTCCGGATAACTACAAAGTACTGTTCCTGCAGGGAGGAGCATCTCAGCAGTTTGCGATGATTCCTATGAATCTTATGAAACACGGAGAAGCAGATTATATCGTAACCGGACAGTGGGCGAAAAAAGCATGGCAGGAAGCTCAGAAGTATGGTAAGGCGAATAAGATTGCAACTTCCGAGGATAAGACATTTTCCTATATTCCGGATTGCTCTGATCTGCCAATCTCAGAGAATGCAGACTATGTGTATATCTGCGAAAATAACACAATATACGGAACGAAATACAAAGAGCTTCCAAACACCAAGGGTAAGATCCTGGTATCTGATGTATCTTCCTGTTTTCTGTCAGAGCCGGTAGATGTAAGCAAATATGGCATTATTTATGGTGGCGTGCAGAAGAATATCGGACCTGCTGGTGTTGTGATCGTGATCATCCGAGAGGATCTGATCTCTGATGATGTACTGGAAGGTACACCGACCATGTTAAAATATAAAACACATGCAGATGCCGGATCACTCTATAATACACCGCCGGCTTATGGCATTTATATCTGTGGCAAGGTGTTTAAGTGGCTGAAAAAACAGGGCGGTCTGGAAGCAATGAAAGAACGCAATGAGAAGAAAGCAAAACTTCTCTATGATTATCTGGATGAAAGTCGTCTGTTCAAAGGAACGGTTGAAAAGAAAGATCGCTCACTGATGAATGTACCATTTGTGACAGGGGATAAAGAACTGGATGCTAAATTCGTAAAAGAAGCGAAAGAAGCCGGTTTGGAGAACCTGAAAGGCCACAGAACCGTAGGTGGTATGCGTGCAAGTATCTACAATGCGATGCCATATGAAGGTGTTGAAGCACTGGTGACATTTATGAAGAAATTTGAGGAGGCAAATCTGTAATGTACAAATATTATTGTTTTAATGCAATTGCAGAACGTGGACTGGCGAATCTTAGTGAAGATTTTGTACCAGTCAGTGATGCTAAGGATGCGGATGGAATTCTGGTAAGAAGTGCAGCACTTCACGAACTGGAATTTGGCAAGAACCTGAAGGTGATTGCGCGAGCAGGAGCCGGTGTGAATAATATTCCACTGGATCGCTGCGCAGAAGAGGGAATCGTAGTGTTTAATACACCGGGAGCCAATGCGAATGGTGTAAAGGAATTGGTTATTGCAGGCATGCTTCTGGCATCCAGAGATATTTTGGGTGGCATTAACTGGGTACAGGAAAATGAAGAAGACGGTAATATTGCCAAAGATGCCGAGAAAGCAAAGAAAGCTTTTGCGGGCTGTGAACTGGAAGGAAAGAAGCTCGGCGTAATCGGTCTTGGAGCCATCGGTGTGCTGGTAGCCAACGCAGCACAGCATCTGGGAATGGATGTGTATGGTTATGATCCATATCTGTCAGTGGAGTCTGCATGGAAGATCTCCAGAGGAATCCACCATGCAAGAACTGTGGATGAGATTTATAGTGAATGTGATTATATTACGATTCATGTACCGGCACTTGACAGTACAAAGGGCATGATCGATGCAGATGCTATCGGTTTGATGAAAGATGGCGTGGTTGTACTGAACTTTGCCAGAGATGTGCTGGTGAACAGTGAAGCTGTGGTAGATGGATTGGTATCCGGTAAGATTAAGCATTACGTGACTGACTTCCCGACACCAGAGATTGCAGGTGTAAAGGGAGCTATTGTCATTCCGCATCTGGGAGCTTCTACAGCAGAGGCAGAAGAAAATTGTGCGAAGATGGCAGTCAAAGAGATGCGTAATTATCTGGAATATGGTAATATTAAAAACTCTGTCAATTATCCAAACTGCGATATGGGATACCCGGGAGATAACAAGAGAATTACACTTCTTCACCACAATATTCCGAATATGATCGGTCAGATCACAGGAGTTCTGGCAAAGGATAATATGAATATCGCAGACATGTCCAATAAGAGTAAAGGCAGTTATGCATATACCATGATCGATGTGGATTCTGACATTCCGGAATCTGTGAAGAAAGATCTGGAGGCAATTGATGGTATCCTTCGTGTACGTATTTTGAATTAGTATGTAATTATAATAAATGACGGTTTTACAGAATTGTTACGATTATTATGAATTAGTTAAGAAAGTAATACTGTAATTCTTAATTCTTGAAAAAACGACACCCCTATCTTGTGTACACGAGAGAGGGGTGTTATACTTTCGGTAGTGTGTGTACAGAAGAAGAATGAGGGGTTTACGGATGAATAATGACAGACTCTCTAATAGAAAGAGACGGTTAAAACAAATACAACGCAGAAGACAGATACGAAGAATCATGGCCGCAGGAAGCCTGTTTTTGATGATAATAGTAGCATTTCAGGTGGTTCGGGCAGTAGGGAAAAGTCGTATTGCACAGATTACTTTACAGGCAGATAATCAGTCGATCATGCAGGATGAAAAAGTACCGACATTAACCGCATCAGCAAGCTGCGAGGAAAAGAAGGAAAAGAAGGTTCTGGATAAAGATAAAGGTTATACAGTAAAGGATCTGTTGAAGGAACTGAACAGCGGAAAAGATTATTCCATTGAGTGTGATGCAGACGGAACAAAGGAAGGAAAATTCCCGATTAAGCTGATTCTTTCTAAGGAATTGTCTAAGAAGTTAGAGTCTGACTGGGACGGAAAAGCGAATATAGTTGTTACAAAAGGATATCTGACAGTTAAGAATAAAATCGGTAAATGGAAAGGTAACAAGTTTCAGAAATACGATGGAAGTTATGTAGAGAATGATTTTGTAATATTCAAAGGGAAAACTTATTATTTCGGCAGTGATGGGAAAAAAGTCAGCGGATGGCAGGAGATTAACGGTAAAAAGTACTTCTTCACAAAAAAAGGAGCAATGGAATCTTCCGAATGGAAGAAAGATGGAGATCATACATATTATCTTACAGAGAATGGCTCAGCGATGACGGGTTGGATGAAACTGGGAGACGATACTTATTATTTTGATGCAGACGGCATCATGCTTACCGGAAAGCAACGGGTAGGTTCTGATAAATGTGTATTCGGAAAGGATGGCAAATTACAGTCTAAGGAAATGAAGATCGATCCGGATAAGCCAATGATGGCATTGACTTTTGACGATGGCCCGGGAGAACGGACGCATGAGCTTCTGGATATGCTGGAGAAATACGATGCGCATGCGACATTCTTTATGCAGGGCATTCACGTGAGCAAATATGCTGATGATGTGGAGAGAATGAAGGAGATTGGCTGTGAGATCGGTAATCATTCTTATGATCATCCGCAGCTTACTGGAGAAGCAGATGGTGGAGCATCGCAGGTGGCAAAGACCAATGAGCTTCTGAAACAGGCATGTGGTCAGCCGGCTACGGTTCTCAGACCACCATATGGAGCAGTTAATGATCAGGTGAAAGCGGCAGTCGGTATGCCGATGATTCTGTGGAACATTGATACGCTTGACTGGAAGACCAAGGATACACAGAGCACGATTGACTGTGTATTGAATACAGCGGATGATGGAGATATCATATTGATGCATGATATTCACAGTTCAACAGTAGATGCGGCTTTGCAGTTGATACCAAAGTTGATTGAGAATGGATATCAGCTTGTAACAGTATCGGAAATGGCGGAAGCTCGTGACATTATACTTGAGAATGGAAAAGTGTATACAGATTTTAATAAATAGCAGGATATGATGTCTGAGTGCAGACGATTATGCATGATAAAACGCCCGATCGGTGAATAACCGACCGGGCGTTAGTTCTTGGAATTATTGATTTTTACGTTTTTCCAACAGTGCGTGAATCTTGTCTGTAGGATTCAGTACATTACTGATGGATTTGTCGTGATTCAGTGACTCAATGATCAGTGCGATGAATTTGCTCATGTCAGCGATAGCGAAGTAAGGTTTGTCATTTACCTCCGGTGGGAGATAGGTCAGGTTGGTGGTTACAACTTTATTGATATATCCTTTTTCATAATATTCGTCAAAGTGAGCGAATCCGTCTGTAAAGAGTCCGAAAGTAGTGCATACGAACACGCGTCCTGCGCCTCGCGCTTTTAACTGTTTGGCTACGTCCAGCATACTGTCGCCGGAAGAGATCATATCGTCAATAACGATCAGATCTTTACCTTTGAGGTCAGAACCAAGGAACTCATGAGCAACGATCGGATTCTTGCCATTTACGATAGTAGAGTAATCACGGCGTTTATAGAACATGCCCATGTCTACCCCAAGTACGTTGGACAGGTATACGGCACGGTGCATAGCTCCTTCATCCGGACTTACGATCATTAGATGGTCTTTGTCAATGATCAGATCAGGTACTGCGCGGAGCAGAGCCTTCATGAACTGATACTGTGGTGAAAAATTATCAAAGCCGATCAACGGAATTGAATTCTGTACACGGGGATCGTGAGCATCAAAGGTAATGATATTCTCTACGCCCATATCTACCAGTTCCTGCATAGCCAGTGCACAGTCCAGTGATTCACGCTTGGTACGCTTGTGCTGGCGGCTTTCATACAGGAACGGCATAATAACAGAGACACGGTGAGCTTTTCCCTGAGCTGCTGAGATGATACGCTTCAGATCCTGATAGTGATCGTCTGGTGACATGTGATTCTGAAAACCGTTAACCGTATAGGTCAGATTGTAATTGCACACATCTACCATTAAGAACAGATCAGAACCACGGATGGATTCGCCGATATAACCTTTAGCCTCGCCGCTTCCAAAACGTGGGCATTTGCAGTCAATCAGGAAATTGTCGGAATGATAATTGGCAAAAAGAGGAGAATTCAGGATCTCTGTCTGTGCCTCCTTACGGAAATTAACAATATGATTGTTTACTTTTTCTCCCAGTCCTTTGCAGCTTTCCAGTGAAGCAATCTTAAGTGGAGCTACAGGTAAAGACTGCTCAAGATATTTGATATTTGTCATTTGTGTCTCCTAACATTTGATAAGTTTATAGTGCCTACATATTACTTATATCACTTTTCTTATAAAAAGGTCAACCAATTCTGAAGAAATGTGTTATAATGAGCGATAGCTAAATTGATTTAGAGGAGGAAGTTATGGGAAAACCAGTAGTAGCCATCGTTGGAAGACCGAATGTAGGTAAGTCTACATTGTTCAATGTACTGGCAGGAGAGATGATTTCAATCGTGAAAGATACTCCGGGTGTTACAAGAGACCGCATCTATGCGGACGTGAACTGGCTGGACCGGGATTTTACACTGATAGATACCGGCGGTATTGAACCGGAGAGTAAAGATATTATTATTTCGCAGATGAGGGAGCAGGCACAGATTGCCATTGACACAGCAGATGTGATCGTTTTTATCACTGATGTGCGTCAGGGTCTGATCGATGCGGATTTTAAGGTGGCAGATCTTCTTCGCCGTTCCGGTAAGCCGGTCGTGCTGACGGTTAATAAAGTAGATAACTTTGACAAGTTCATGCCGGATGTATACGAGTTCTATAATCTGGGGATCGGGGATCCCGTGCCGATTTCTGCATCTTCAAGACTGGGTCTGGGAGATTTTCTGGATGAAGTGGTTGCACATTTTCCAGAGCATACAGGTGAGGAAGAAGAGGATGAGCGCCCACGTGTAGCCATCGTAGGTAAGCCTAACGTAGGCAAGTCTTCGATCGTGAACCGCCTGGTCGGCAAGCAGCGTGTGATCGTGTCCAATGTGGCAGGAACCACTCGTGATGCCATTGACACTGAGATTGTGCATAATGGCAAGGAATATGTGTTCATTGATACCGCAGGACTTCGCAGAAAAAATAAGATCAAAGAAGAACTGGAGCGGTACAGTATCATCCGTACCGTAACAGCGGTAGAGCGTGCCGATGTGGTGCTGGTAGTGATTGACGCTACAGAGGGTGTAACAGAACAGGATGCCAAGATTGCAGGTATTGCACATGAGCGTGGCAAGGGTATTATCATTGTGGTTAACAAGTGGGATGCCATTGAGAAAAATGACAAGACCATGCGTGAATATGAGAGTAAGATCCGTCAGGTGCTGTCATTTATTCCTTATGCAGAGATTATGTATGTATCTGCTGAGACCGGACAGCGGTTGCCGAAGATGTTCGATGTAATCGATATGGTAATAGAGAATCAGACACTTCGCATCGCAACAGGAGTATTGAATGAGATCATGACAGAAGCGGTAGCGATGCAGCAACCGCCGTCAGATAAGGGTAAGAGATTGAAGCTCTACTATATTACACAGGTAGCGATCAAGCCGCCGACATTTGTAATATTTGTGAACGACAAAGAACTGATGCATTTCTCCTATACCAGATATCTGGAGAACCGGATCAGAGAAGCATTTGGTTTCCGTGGAACTGCACTGAAATTCTTTATCCGCGAGAGAAAGGAGAAAGATCAGTAACTATGGAACGATTGATATGTTTGGTGATCGGATATGCGTTTGGTCTGATCCAGACCGGATATCTCTATGGCAAAAGCCAGCATCTGGATATCCGCAAATATGGAAGCGGTAATGCAGGAACGACGAATGTTCTGAGGACACTTGGCTGGAAAGCCGGAGTGATTACATTCTTGGGAGACTCGTTCAAATGTATCATTGCAGTAGTGTTAGTCCACTTGATTTTTGGAAAGACACATGCAGATATCATACAGGTACTTGCTATGTATACCGGTATGGGAGTCGTACTGGGTCACAATTATCCATTTTATATGAATTTTAGAGGAGGAAAAGGGATTGCAGTTACAGCAGGGCTGATTGCCAGTACGACCAATTGGTGGATCACATTGATCTGTGTAGCAGCTTTCCTAGGAGTAACAATATGCACAAAATATGTGTCTGCCGGATCACTTACACTTGTTGTGACCTACATGATCTGTGTAATCGTGTATGGACAGATGGGTGGATATCATGTGACTGGCGGACATCTCTATGAGATCTATGGGATTGCCGTATTGTTAGTGATTTCTGCATTCTATAAGCATAAGGCGAATATTGTCCGTCTGATGAATGGTACGGAGAATAAATTATCAGTAGGTAAGAAATCATAATCTGGAGTATGATCTGATAAGGAGGTATAAGATGGCAAATATCGGAGTAATCGGAGCAGGAAGTTGGGGAACTGCACTGGCATTGCTTCTGGATAAGAATGGGCATGCAGTGACAGAATGGTCGCACAGACCGGAGGAAGCGGAAGAGCTAAGCAGAACCAGAGAACATAAGTCAAAGCTTCCGGGAGTGAAGCTACCGGAGACGATGAGATTTACCGGAGATTTGGAAGAAGCAGTTACAGGTAAAGAGGTGCTGATCATGGCGGTGCCGTCTACAGCGGTACGAAGCACAGCTGCTAAGATCAGACCGTACCTTACCAAAGGACAGATTGTTGTAGATGTGGCGAAAGGTATTGAAGAGAATACACTGATGACTTTGAGTCAGCAGATTGAAGAGGAATTACCGGATGCGGATGTGGCAGTTCTTTCAGGACCAAGCCATGCAGAAGAAGTAGGAAGAGGACTTCCGACCAGCGTGGTAGTGGGTGCGAAGACACGTGAGACTGCGGAATATCTGCAGGGATTATTTATGAATGAAGTCTTTCGTGTGTATACAAGCCCGGATATGCTTGGCATGGAGCTTGGTGGATCATTGAAGAATGTGATTGCATTGGCTGCCGGTATTGCGGACGGACTTGGATATGGGGACAATGCGAAAGCTGCGCTGATCACCAGAGGAATTCATGAGATATCCAGACTGGGTGTTGAGATGGGCGGAGCAATCGAGAGCTTTACCGGTCTTACCGGTGTGGGTGATCTGATTGTAACCTGTGCCAGCGTGCACAGCCGTAATCGCAAAGCCGGATACCTGATCGGACAGGGCAGAACCATGCAGGAAGCTATGGACGAAGTCAAGATGGTGGTGGAAGGTGTTTTTTCTACCAAGGCAGCAGTTAAGCTTGGTAAGAAATATGGCGTGGATATGCCGATTGTAGAACAGGTCAATGCAGTTCTTTTTGAAGGAAGAGATGCAGCAGAGGCTGTGAATGATCTGATGATGCGAAGCGGCAAACCGGAGCATACAGCGAAGCCGTGGAGCTAACGGACTGGCTATAGTATAAAATAAGAATAATTTAGGAAGGCGTCGGGATGATCCCGGCGCTTTTTCTATGCATATTTTCCAGTGTGTCCCAATATAATGGGGTAAAGAGGTGGACAAAGGTGAATAACAAGACAAATAATCTGGAAAGTATATGGAAAATCTTGCCGCTGCGAATCAGAGATCCGTTATCTGCACAGATATCGGATGAGGATGTTTTGCAGGAGATCAGGCTTCGGGCAGGTCAGAAAGTATTATTTTATTGTGACGGACAGGAGCATACGCTTAAAACGAAGGAGAACTGTATGATAACGCCGGAGGAGGTACAGGAGACGATTCAGTATGCGACAGGCTATTCTCTGTATGCGTATGAACAGGAACTGAAGCAGGGATATATTACCATTGAAGGGGGTCATCGGATCGGGATTGCCGGACAGGTCATAATGGAACAGAATGGCGTACGTAATTTCCGATATATTTCATCGGTGAATATCCGTGTTGCACACCAGGTCAGAGGCTGTGCGGATGCTGTGATGCCATATCTGACGAGTCAGGGTAATGTATACAGCACACTGATCATTGCACCGCCCGGATGTGGCAAGACGACTCTTCTCAGAGACATGATCCGACAGATTGCGAATGGATGTGACCATTTAAAAGGAAAGACAGTTGGGGTGGTGGATGAACGGTCAGAGCTTGGAGGGTGTTATCTTGGAATCAGACAGAATGATCTTGGAGTCCGAACAGATCTTCTGGATGCATGCCCGAAAGCAGATGGTATGTTGATGCTGATCCGGAGTATGGGACCAGAGGTGATCGCGGTGGATGAGATTGGAAGCGAAGAAGAAGTTGGGATTCTTCGCTATGCCATGCACTGTGGCTGCAGAACGCTTGCAACAGTACATGGAGAGAGTTATCAGGAGATTCGAGACAAACCATTATTTGAAGAATTCTTTCGGCTGAGGTTGTTTGAACGATATATTGTGCTTTGCCGTGGAGAACGGATCGGACAGCTGGAGGGAGTCTACGATCATCAGGGAACAAAAATATGTTGAAGTCTGTAGAAAGAGTGATGCTATGCTGAAGCTTACGGGAGGATTTCTCATTATTTTGGCAGGAAGCCTGCTTGGAGGCTGCCTTGCCTGGGAGCAGGACAGGATCTGTCAGGAAATGAGATATCTGCAGGGACTGATGCTACGGCTTCGGGGAGAATTGTGGTATTCGAGAACGATGCTTCCTGACATTTTCAGAAGGCTTGCGAGAGAAATGAAAGAGCCATATGACAGATGGCTTTCCGAAATGGCAGATCGGATGTGCAGAAAAGATGGAGGGAATCTGGTGGAAATATGGAGTCAGGGAGTGGAAATTCATCTGACAGAAAATATGATCCCGGAAAAGGAGAGACAGCGGCTTATGGAACTTGGCAGTTTTCTTGGACATGCGGATATAGAAATGCAGATTCGTTATCTGGATCGTTATCTGGAAGAATTTGCAGATGCCATAAAGGAAAGACAGTCGATGCTTGGTGAAAAGAAAAAGCTGTATCGTAGTCTGGGAGTGATCGGCGGTATTCTGATTGCGGTGATGCTGATATAAGAGGAGGATACATGGGGGTAAATCTGATATTTAAGATAGCGGCGGTGGGTATTCTGGTGTCAGTACTGGGACAGGTGTTGAAGCATAGTGGAAGAGAAGAACAGGCGTTTCTGACGAGTCTTGCAGGACTGATTCTGGTATTATTCTGGATCGTGCCATATATTTATGATCTGTTTGAATCCATACGGGATCTGTTTTCCCTCTGAGCAGTGTTAGACTACTACGGGAGATATGTCGATTCGAAATTTTATCTGTAATAGATGTGGAAATGGGGGATGTATATGAATATGCTGCAGGTTGCAGTACTGGGAGTGGCGGGTGTACTTCTGGCGGTGCAGTTTAAGGGCGGAAAAACAGAATACAGTACATATATTGCACTGGGAGTGAGTGTGCTGATTTTCACAGCAGTATTTGGACAGTTGGAAGTATTGGTGGATACTGTGCGTGAGATTGGAGATACCATAGGATTAGATGGAGTTTATATTCGCACAATGTTGAAAATGATCGGAATCACATATGCAGCAGAGCTTGCTTCGAGTATATGTAAGGATGCTGGATATCAGACGGTTGCAGCACAGATTGAGATATTCGGAAAACTGTTAATTATGGTATTAAGCGTTCCGATACTGTTGATGGTACTACAGGCAATCGGAGAATTCCTGACATGAAAAAACAGAGCGCATACGGGAGAATTCTTCTGGTAAGAATAAGTATGTTGGCGATGACGGTGATAGCAGCCTTGTGGTGGCAGGAAAAAGCGGAGAGTATGGGTATAGTATATGCCAGTGAGACTGAAGACGTGCAGATATCAGACAAGACGCAGAATATGGAACTGTTGGAATCAATGGATTTTACAGATATTGATCGGATGATGGAAGACCTTTTTCCACAGGAAAGGATGGAATTTGCGGATGCGGTCAGACAGATTATGATGGGAAATACGGATGTTGGCCGAGATGCTATAAAAGAAATGCTACGGGAGAGGATATTCGGAGCTTGGGAGGTGAACAGAAAAAGCATTTTATATCTGATTCTTTTGGCGATTGCATCAGCAGTATTCATCGGTTTTTCTGATATATTTCAGACCAGGCAGGTGTCACAGATTAGCTTTTATATGATCTATCTTCTTGTGATGGGAATCTGTCTGGCATCATTTCAGGCAGCATCGGAATGGATGGCAAATGGAGTTCATACGTTGACAGGTTTTATGAAGGTGTTGTATCCGGTGTACTTTGCAGCAGTTACAGTCGCGAAGGGAAGCATCAGTTCCCTTGCATTTTATCATCTTGCGATTATTCTTATTGTAGTAATTGAAGAGCTGCTGCTTCATCTGATCGTGCCGGGAATTCATATGTATGTGATAATAAGGGTGATGAACAGCTTGCAGTCAGAAGATTATCTGTCTAAATTTGCAGAGCTTCTGGAGACGGCAATCGGTTGGGGACTTAAGACTCTGATGGGTGGCATGATCGGGTTAAATGTGATACAGGGGATGCTTGGACCGGCAATTGATACTGTGAAACGAAGTGCAGTGACAAGAGGAATGGAGATGGTTCCGGGGGTAGGAGATCTGCTTGGCGGTACGGCAGAGGTTGCCCTTGGCACCGCTGTGCTGATAAAAAACAGTATCGGTATCGTTGGAATGTTCCTGTGTCTTGTACTCTGTCTTGCACCATTATTGCAGCTTGCGGTGATCACACTTGGGTACAAGCTTGCAGCAGCACTGGTCCAGCCTGTATCGGATAAAAGAATCATAGAATGCATCAGTGGTGTAGGCGAAGGCTGCAAGATGCTTATGAATTGTATCTTTGTTACCGGGATTTTATTTCTGGTGACGGTTGCTATTGTGAGCTATACAACAGGAATGTGATGAGGGATTAAATGGAAAAATTATATGAGTGGGTTCGCCAGATTGCATATGTGATGGTACTGATTTCGGTGATTATGCAGCTTGCGGCTGGAAAACAGTACCAGAAGTATATCAGGCTGTACACGGGAATCGTTCTGATTCTTTTTATGCTTGTTCCGGTGTTTCGGATATTTGGAACAGATACGACAGGATTCATGACTGAAGCTGAAAAAAAGTATACAGAGATGGTGGAGCAGATTGAGACAAAGTCAGCAGAACTTGAGGAGGAAGATGTGGAGAAAAGTCTGGAAGAATCAGAAGAGGAGCAAACAGAAGCAGGGCGGATAGAAGTGGGGGAGATTCGGATTGGAAGATAAGAAGCAGATACCGAAGATAGACTGGAAAAAGCTTGTCGGGAAATGTAAGGATCTGTGTCATAGAAAAGACCGTCTACTGATTATACTGCTTACAGGCATTCTTTTGTTGGTAATTGCAGTGCCGTTCTCTGGGGAGGGTGATGCGGAAACGGGATTAATGCATTCCGGTAAAACGAAAGATCCATCGGATAATACTTCAAATGAAATGGCCGGAAATGGTAACGCGGAAACATATGCAGATTATTTGGAACAGAAACTGGCGAAGGTTCTGTCGGAAGTACATGGGGTAGGACAGACAGAGGTTATGATCACCATGGCATCTTCTTCAGAAAAGATTCTTGGCGCAGACAGTGAGTCGGAGAGTGAGTCAGTGAAGGAGTCAGACAGTCAGGGTGGCAGCAGAAGTACGATTCAGAGTCGGAGTTCCCAGACAGCAATCTATGATGGTGGTGAAAGCAGCCAGGGAGCGCCTTATGTGACAAAAGAACTGACACCGGAGGTGGCCGGAGTCATCGTAATAGCAGAAGGTGGTGATGATCCGGTGGCAGTAGAGAATATTATAGAAGCCGTTCAGGCATTATTCGAGATAGACACGCATAAAATAAAGGTAATGAAACGTAATTAAATTCATCGCAAGGAGGAAAGTAGTGTGAAGCATAGGGTGCGGAGAAATCAACTGGTGATCGCGGGACTTGCAATTATGATCGCAGCAGCAGGATATCTGAATTATTCTGGCAAATTGCTGGGAGGGAAGAATCAGTCTAAGGAGACCAGCAGTGACCTTGCTAATATGGAGCTTCTGGATATTTCGGAGGAAGATCTGTCGGCAGCAAATGGAGATATTAAGAGCAATGATAATGAGGAAGATGGTACCGTGGATGGAACGCCGGGTGAAGCGGTTCTGACCAGTGGCGATGCCAGTGCAGTGGTGGCAGAAGCAAAGGTAACCCGAGAACAGGTGCGGGCAAAGAACAAAGAATCCCTGATGGAAATCATTGATAATAAGAATCTCAGTGATGCGCAGAAGCAGGAGGCAGTGGATCAGCTCCTTTTGATGACAGATCTGGCGGAAAAAGAAGCGGCAGCAGAGACAATGCTGGCGTCGAAAGGGTTCAAAGAAGCAGTGGTAAGTCTTACTTCTGATGGGGCAGACGTGGTAGTCAGTGCGGCAGAACTGTCTGAGGCGAACCGGGCGCAGATTGAGGATATTGTTACCAGAAAGACTGGAGTAGCAGCAGAAAATATTGTAATTAATCCGGTTGCGGCAACAGAAAATTAAATTAAAAAACGAGTTGGAAAAGCAATGAGAAAGACCAAAAAGTCTCTGAAGATCAGAAGAGTGATGTTCAGAGACTTTTTAACGTATTTTTAACGAGAATTATGAAGGAAATAATTGACAAAAAGTTTATTAGTAGTATAATCAGAATCGTGTGAAAGTTTAGTGAAAACATATTTTGGGTTTAGAAATATTGTGATTCAAAATAAAAGTTACAAAAGGAAAGAAGGAACGGTATGGAACTGGAATACGTGAATGAACATATCGGGAGAAAGATTAAAGATCTGCGCAATCAGAACGGACTGACACAGCAGGAATTGGCAGACAGAACAGAGCTTACCAAGGGATTCATTTCCCAGCTTGAACGGGGACAGGTATCACCGTCAGTAGGAACGCTGCTGGATCTGATTGAATGTCTGGGAACAACGGCATCAGATTTCTTTAAAGAGACAGAAGAAGAACAGATCGTTTTTTCTGAAAATGGATTTTTTGAAAAGGTTGATGATGTCGGTAATCAGATACAATGGATCGTGCCGACAGCACAGAAGTATCAGATGGAGCCGCTTCTTGTGACGATTGCGCCGCATCAGCGGCTGGATGAAGATAAACCGCACAGCGGTGAGGAATTCGGATATCTTATTTCGGGAAGAGTGAAGCTGCATCTGGGAGAGAAGGTCTATCAGGTAAAAGCGGGAAACAGTTTTTATTATCCTGCAAAGGAGAAACACTGGATCGAGAACCCGGGCAGCAGGCCGGCAAAATTCATATGGGTTAGTACACCACCTAATTTTTAGAGAAAGCAGAATGGGGGATAAAGATGGAGAACACAAAGAATATCATTGAATTAAAACATATTACCAAAACATATGAGGATGGATTTACTGCAGTTTCCGACTTTAATCTGGAGGTAAAACAGGGTGAGTTCATTACATTTCTTGGGCCATCAGGATGCGGCAAGACAACGACGCTCCGCATGATCGCAGGATTTGATATTCCATCAGGAGGCGAGATTCTGTTAAATGGAAAGCCGATCACAAAATTGCCGCCGAATAAGCGGCCGATCAATACGGTTTTTCAGCGTTATGCATTATTTCCGCATATGAATATTTTTGACAATGTGGCGTTTCCGTTAAAAATACAGAATGTAAATAAGACGGATATGACAAAGCGGGTAAAGGAAGCCCTGCACCACTGCAGCCTGGATGGGCTGGAGGAGGTGTATCCTTCGGAACTTTCAGGCGGCCAGCAGCAGCGTATTGCCCTGGCCAGGGCAATTGTCACCAACCCAAAGGTGATGCTTCTGGATGAACCCCTCTCCAACCTGGACGCCAAGCTGCGTGTGGAAATGCGCAATGCCATCAAGCGGATCCAGCAGCAGGTGGGCATCACCACCATATATGTGACCCATGACCAGGAGGAGGCCCTGGCTGTATCGGACCGCATCGCAGTCATGAACGGCGGCGTCATCCAGCAGATTGACACCCCCAAGAACGTGTACCAGCGGCCCTCCAATATCTTTGTTTCCACCTTCATCGGACTGTCCAACATCATGGACGGGCGCATTGAGGCAAGGGACGGGCAGACACTGCTTCACATCGGGGATTACAGCGTGCCCATGGAGAACCTTTCCCGCAGCGCGCAGGACGGCCAGGCCGTGAAGGTATCCATCCGTCCTGAAGAATTCATCATCAGCCGGGAGGACAGCGGCGGCATACCTGCGGTTGTGCGAAGCAGCGTGTTCCTCGGCATCACCACCCACTACTTTGTGGAAACAGCGGACGGCAGGGAGATGGAGGTCATACAGAACTCCGATATCTGGGATATCATCCCGGACCACACCCCCATCCGCCTGGGCGTACAACCCCATAAAATCAACGTGTTCACTGAGGACGGCAGTCAAAGCCTTATTGTCAGGAGGGACCATTCATGAGATATGCAGGAGAGAAAAAATTAAATATATGGGTTGCAATGGCACTGGGAATCCTGGCCCTGTTCCTTCTCTTCGTGGTCTACCCCCTGGTGCTGGTGCTCTATAAAAGCGTTCTTTCTGAGGACGGAAACTTAAGCTTTGCCTATTTTACTAAATTCTTCGCAAGAAAATACTACTGGAGCACCCTGGTAAACAGCTTTAAGGTCACCATTGTATCCACCGTGGTGGCTGCCGTTCTGGGGCTGGCCATGGCCTACGTGCTGCGGAGCGTACAGATCAAAGGAAGTAAATACCTGAACATCCTGATTGTCATTTCCTACCTGTCCCCGCCTTTCATAGGGGCCTATGCATGGATTCAGCTGTTGGGGCGCAACGGTTTCTTCACCAAGATACTCAACAGCCTCTTTCACATAAAGCTGGGCGGCATCTATGGGTTTGCGGGCATTGTACTGGTATTCTCCCTCCAGTCCTTCCCCCTGGTGTACATGTACATATCCGGCGCCCTGAAAAACCTGGACAATTCCCTGAACGAGGCAGCCGAAAGCCTTGGCTGCACCGCATTCCAGAGAGTGATGCAGATCATCGTCCCCCTGGTAATGCCCACCATGCTGGCCAGCTCCCTGCTGGTGTTCATGCGCGTGTTCTCTGACTTTGGTACACCCATGCTCATCGGCGAGGGCTATAAGACCTTTCCGGTGCTGATTTACAGCCAGTTCATGGGGGAGGTCAGCACGGACGACCATTTTGCCGCCGCGCTCTGCGTCATTGTCATCGGCATAACCCTGGTTCTCTTCTTCCTCCAGCGCTATCTGGGCAGCCGCTTCACCTACTCCATGACCGCCTTAAAGCCCATGGTGGCGGAAAAATGCACCGGCACACGCAACATCCTGTCCCATCTGTTTGTGTACGCAGTGGTGCTCATCGCCATCCTGCCCCAGATTACAGTCATCGTCACCTCCTTCCTGGCAACAGGCGGAGGAACCGTATACACAGGAGGCTTTTCCCTGGAAAACTACAGGAACACCCTGTTCTCCAAGAACAATAACACAGCTATTTTCAACACCTACCTGTTCGGAATATGCGCCATTGCCATTGTGGTGGTGTTCGGTATCCTCATATCCTACCTGACAGTCAGGAAGAGGTCCTTCCTCACCGGCATCCTGGACACGGTGACCATGTTCCCCTACATCATCCCCGGCTCTGTCCTGGGCATCTCCTTCCTGTATGCCTTTAACAGCAAACCCCTGCTGCTCAGCGGCACTGCCATTATTATCATCATATCCCTGTCCATACGGCGGATGCCCTATACCATCCGCTCCAGCACCGCAATCATCGGTCAGATCAGTCCCAGCGTGGAGGAAGCCGCCATCAGTCTGGGGTGCACCGAGACGAAATCCTTTGTGAAGGTCACGGTGCCCATGATGATGTCCGGGGTGCTCTCCGGGGCCATTATGAGCTGGATCACCTTAATCAGCGAGCTCAGTTCCTCCATCATCCTGTATACCAGCAAGACCCAGACCCTGACCGTAGCCATTTACGCCGAGGTCATCCGCAGCAACTTCGGCAATGCCGCAGCCTACTCCACCATCCTGACCCTGACAAGCATCCTGTCCCTGCTGGTATTTTTCAAGGTCACAGGCAGCAACGACATCAGCATTTAGTCTCTATCTATGATATAATAGGAGGTACAGTGTCCTGAGGGCACTGTACTTCACTACTTCCGGGAGGTACCCGCCATGGCAGGCAACCAGTACAGGGATTACATCAAGCGTTCTTTCCTTAAATATGCATGCTCCATCATCTCACTGCTCTTTGTGCTGATGGGGCTGTTCCTGTTCATCAATGTCCAGTGGATCAGCGTGGGAAGCAACCGGAAGAACAACGCCCTTCTGGCATCCGCCCTGGACAGCCAGGTGTCATCCTATAAGGAAGGTTTGGAACACTTTTCCACAGATTACCGCTTTTTGGATGCCCTGAAACCGGGAAATGCGGATGCCGCCACCCAGGTCAACCGGCTGCTCTACGGTTTTACCACATCCCAGCCCATACGAAGCACCTTTGCCCTTACAGATACAGAGGGACACATGGTAAGCTCCAGCCTATTTGAGGGAAACCGCGAAATATTCCTGAACAGCGCCGTCTATAAGAGCCTGGTGGAAAAAATGCAGGAAGCCCCTGACCTGACCCATACCATGCCCAGCCGCCTGAATTTTGCCCACGGACAGGAAGGGGACCTGCTCATGGCCCGCCCCGTCGCAGACGCAGACGGAATCTGCGGATACCTGTTTTTCGATTTGATGGATGAACAGATTTACGAGGCTGTGCGGGAATGTCCGTTAGACGACGTGGTCATCACAGACAGGTATGACAACCTGGTTTTTGCAGTGGGAAGGCAGAATGCGGACCCCATGGAAAAATATCCTGCCGGCAAATACAGGATGGACTGGCAGAAGGGCAATATTGTAAAGGTCAACAACAAGCATTACCACATACACAAGGAAGTCCTTCCTGAGAGCTCCCTGATTCTGTACACACTGGTATCCATGGAATTCCAGCGCAGCCTTGTGACCTACGGCATTCTGTTTCTGGGGCTGGCCGGAATACTTATGGTCATCATGATTCCGCCCCTGACCCTGCGCATAACCAAAAAGAACCTGCAGGCCATTGACGAGCTCCAGGCCTCGGTGGAGGAAATGGGGCGGGGAAATATGGATTACCGCCTGAAAAGCCAGGTATTTGACGAATTCCGGATGCTCAACGACGCGTTCCGCAACATGGTGATTCAGCGCGAGGAGCTGATGCTTCACAACAGCGAGCTGGCGGAGCGCAAACGCACCATGGAAATCAAGCAGCTGGAGGAACAGTTTAACCCCCATTTTATCTTCAATGTATTGGAGACTCTCCGGTATGAGATTGCCATTGACTCCCAGAAGGCTTCGGAGATGGTCATGGCCTTTGCCAACCTGATGCGCTACAGCGTATATTACGGGAGCACCATTGTGCCCCTGCAGACCGACATTGAATACATCAACGACTATCTCCTGCTTCAGAAAATGCGCTATAACCGCAGGCTCAATTACCATATCGACATCCCGGAGGAACTGATGGACTTAATGATTCCAAAGCTGCTCCTGCAGCCTGTGGTGGAGAATTCCCTGGTCCACGGAATGAAGGATAAACACTGTGTATCCGTCACCATCACGGCCCGTAAAAAGGACAGCACACTGGTGCTGAGCGTGGAGGACAACGGCAGCGGCATCAGCCCGGAAAAGCTGAAGGAGCTGCGGGAAGCCCTGGATCAGGAGGATATTTACAGGGAACATATCGGATTATATAATTCCCACCGGGTGGTGCGGCTTCTCTACGGCCCTTCCTACGGCCTGACCATTGAGAGTTCCCCCGGAAACGGAACGCGGGTAAGCGTCACCCTTCCCGCGGATATGGAGGAGGATACATATGTATAAGGTCCTGATTGTGGAGGACGAAGACATCATACGCAAAGGCCTGCTGTTCATGGTAAACTGGCAGGAGGCGGACTGCGTGGTGGTGGGAGAGGCAGTGGACGGACTGGAGGGACTGGAAAAAATCAGGGAAACAAACCCGGATATTGTGGTGGTGGACATCAACATGCCTGTAAAGGACGGTCTTTCCATGCTGGAGGACAGCATAGAGGAGTACGGCTATGACGCCGTCATTGTGTCCGGCTACAGCGATTTTGAATACGCCAGGAAGGCTATCCGCCTGGGAGTCACGGAATATCTTTTAAAGCCAGTGAATTTTAACGAACTCTATGACGCTCTCAGAAAGATTAAAGACAAGCAGCAGGCAGCGGCCAGGCTCAGGCATGAGCTGAAGCAGCTGGACATGGAAAAGCGTAAGTTAGGCATACTGGATGAACCGGAAACAGGGGACAGTCCCGAAGGGAACCGCCATGTGGAGTACATGATGGACTGCATCCGGAACCACTACAGTTCCCACCTTTCTCTTACGGATATCAGCGAGCAGTGCGGCATGTCCTGCACCTACTTAAACTCCAAGTTTAAAAGCTTTACAGGTTATACCTTCAACGACTATCTGAACCGCTACCGGATGCAGAAGGCCGTGGACCTGCTGAAGGAAAATAAATACAAGGTCTACGAAATCGCAGACCTTGTGGGCTTCTCGGACTATAAATATTTCATCAAAGTATTTAAAAAATATGTAGGATGCTCTCCGGTCAAGTTCATGGAAAGCGGAGGAGCCGGGCCTACTCCTTAAAATCCGCGCAGAGATTGGGCCGGTGGATATCCAGCACCATGGGCAGGTTCCCTTCGGAAAACCGCTTGTCCAGCGCCTCCATGCCATACTCCAGCTTATACTCAATCTCTTCCCTGTATGCAGGTATAACCATGTAGAAGTTTACCTTCCTGCCGTCCTTTGCCTCCATGCTGCCCATATCGCCGCCGATCTGTACCAGGACCACGCCGCCCATTCCGGTATCCGGCGCCAGAGGCTCATAATCAGGACCATTGGGAATAGTGTGCCCCCATCCCAGCCAGGTGCTGTACTCATGGGGGAAACGGGCCAGATACTTAATCAGTCCGATGGGCCAGTATTCCTCCTGCGCAATGTCGCTGTTGATCTGGCCTGCCTCACCCGGATTCCACTCCTTTGGAAGGAACATATACAGTTCCCCGTACCTGAGGTCCTCCCTGTCCTGGATTTCCTCCGGCAGAGTCATGGGCATATCGCTCATGCCCGTGGTATACATTACATAGTAGGGATGGGTTTCATCGGGCCGCATAATGTTCACATCAATGTGGACCAAATCCGATAAAAGCTCATGGAACACAAATTCCTCCCGGTTGGGAAACAGTCCCTGAAAATGGGCATTTATCTCCTCTGCGTATACACCATAAGCCTCCGGCGGCCTCCAGCCCTCATTCTCCTTATCCTCATAGCGGTAAATAGGCGAACCGCCCTTTGACACCTCATCTGCTTTTGGTCCCTTCTTAAACAGCTTGTCCAACAGTCCCATCTGTATCCTCCTATGTGTTTTTATTCTTATAGTACTGCTGCTTTCTCATGTACATGTTCTTGTCCGCCCTGCGGCACGTGCTGTAGAGATCCGCGTCAGCCTTGGGGTCATAGATGGAATATCCCCAGGAAAAGGTAAATTCCGGCATGGATGCCTCCCTGTTAAACATGTCCCCGAACCGTCTCATGAAATCCTGTATCTTATCCCGGTCCGCATCCGGCATCACCACCACAAACTCGTCGCCCCCAATGCGGTACATCACTGCCTCCCTGGTCCGCATATTGAGATATGCCTTTGAAACGCAGGTAATGTAAACATCTCCGGCATCATGCCCCAGGGTATCGTTTACATGCTTAAGGCCATTTAAATCCAGAAGGATGAATCCTGTTCCCTCCTGGGCCTTCCCGGCAATGCGGTTTCCTATATCCAGCTGATATGCGTTCCGGTTTTTAAGCTGGGTCAGGTAATCCGTATTTGACATATCCCGGTAAAAGGGATTGGATATGCGCCTGAACAACAGTCTGGAGGCGAGACAGGCCCCAAGGCTGAACAGCAGGATAAACAGCGGAAGCAGGAGGCGCAGGCTCCGGTAGGTATCATACTGATGGCCTGCCTCGAACTCGATTCCCACCACTCCCAGCACCTGTTCCCCATCGTATATGGGCATGTAGGTGATAAATATTTTTCCCCATTCCGTGTCCTTAATCCGGTCCGGAAGCACCTTCTGTCCGTCCAGTGCCCGCTGCATGTCCGGGTAAATCTCATGCTCAATCAGGTCCCCCGGATAGCGGAAGTCCGGCTCCGATTGATCCAGGCAGTCGATAAGATACACGAACTCGCCGTCCTCATTCATCTTTGCGGTATAGAGATACCGGACACCGGAAATCTCCCTGATCCTCTGGAACGCTTCATGGGCCTGCTTATAGACATCTCCCTCCATATCTTCCCTGGTCCGTACCTGGTCAAAGGTGCTCTTATCCAGACGTTTCTCCACATATCCGTATATGGCCTCTGCCTGGTCCCTCAGACTGATCAGGGTATCATTGTATGTAATTCTGTACTGAAACCAAAAAATGGAGAATGTCAACAGGGCCACTACAATTGCAGTGAATAGGGATACCTGTATGTCCACTCTCCTCCATATGCTGGGCTTCATTTTGATTTTCTCCTTGGTCATGGCTGCATTCCATCCATCTGGTATTATTTTACATTATACTATCTGGTGCATCCTTTGTCTATTTAAGGATTTATTACTTTACTCTCCACCGGCACCATAACCTTTACTATATACTGTTCGTACTCCTTCACCGTCAGCTCATCCAGCATCAAATCCTCATACCACATCTGGCCCAGCCGGATCCCCCGCTCCCCCGCAAAAGCGCTGATGAGGCGGTAGGGCTTTTCCATGTCCCACAAATGCCCCCTGCTGTACAGCTCCACATAGACTCCCTCCGGCCGGCTCTGAACCCGGCGGGAGGCAGTTTTTTTATCCAGCCTGGTATACACCTTCACATAGCGGTCATATATGCCCCGGTCCATGTCCTCTCCCAGGTAAATGGATCCCACCGCGCCCACTGTGTCATGGTACTTTTCCTGCATTCTCACATGCTCCGCAATCTCCACCGCAGCCTTCCGCTCCGACCCCGCGCTGATGTCCGACACAAGCAGGTATTCCCTGTCCCTCTCCACCAGCCTTGGCTCATCCAGAGCAGCCTTCATGGCCAGCTGCACCGACTCCTCCTCATGAAGGATGAAGCGCTTCATATTCTTCAGACGCCGTATCTCCTCGTCAATCTGGCGCTTCTTCCCGTCCATCATGGACATGAAACGCTCCGGAGAACGGTTTTCCATATACTCCTTGATTTCCCCCAGGGACATCCCCAACTTCTGCAGGGCACGAATCACCTCGAACATGTCCATCTGCCATACAAAATAATACCTGTATCCGTTCTCCTCCTTTAGGGCCGGTGAAAACAGGCCTATTTCGTCGTAGTGGAACAGCGTATGTTTCCTGACCCCCAGTATCCTGGCAAATTCTCCGGTGGTAAAGTATAGTTCCGACTGTTTTTCCATTTTCGCAAATCTCCTCTTGACTATCGGGTTACCCTATAGCATATGATAATACCTGCGGCTGAAATAATCAATATCCAACAGTACTTATTTTATTGAATCAAAACAGGAGTGTTAATATGAGTCATTCATTATCAAAAAAATTTACCTTCGGGTCCCTGCTGCTGTTTGCGCTGCCCACCACTATCATGATGGTGGTAATGTCCCTGTACACCATTGTGGACGGGGTCTTCGTATCCCGTTTCGTCAGCACCAACGCCCTTTCATCGGTCAATATCGTCTACCCCGTGATCAACATCGTACTTGGCATATCCGTCATGCTGTCCACGGGAAGCAATGCCATTGTGGCAAAAAAAATGGGGGAAGGACGGCCTGACAGCGCCAGGGAAACCTTCACCACCATTATCCTGCTGAATATCATAATCGGGCTGGTCTTTGCCGTCCTTGGGAACCTGGCGGCCGTACCCCTTTCCCGTATGCTGGGAGCCAGCGACCTGCTTCTTAAGGACTGCGTCACCTACCTGCGCTGGCAGCTGGCGTTTGCTCCCTCCCTCATGCTTCAGATTCAGTTTCAGATGTTTTTTGTAACAGAGGGAAAGCCCGGCATCGGATTGTTCCTCACCCTGCTGGCAGGCATTGCCAACGCAGTGCTGGACTATGTGCTGATTGTACCCATGGGAATGGGTATTGCCGGTGCAGCCATCGCCACGGTAACCGGGTACTCCATTCCGGCCCTTATCGGCCTCATTTACTTTGCCGCTGCCAGAAAGAGCCTGTGGTTCGTACGGCCCCGCATTGTAAAAAAGGAGCTGGGAGAAACCTGTCTCAACGGTTCTTCCGAGATGGTGACCAACCTTTCCTCCGGTGTCATCACCTTCCTGTTCAATCTGCTGATGATGCACTTTGCAGGCGAGGACGGGGTGGCCGCCATCACCATCATCCAGTATTCCCAGTTTCTGCTAAATGCACTGTTCATGGGATTTTCCCAGGGCGTGTCCCCTGTTATCAGCTTTAACTACGGAAGCCAGAACCATCAGCAGCTCAGACAGGTATTTAAAACCTCTCTCATTTTCACGGCAGCTTCCTCCCTGGCCGTTTTCCTCATGGCCCAGCTGGGCGGCAGTCTGGTGGTAGAGATTTTCGCGCGCAGGGGCACGCCTGTCTATGAACTGGCAAGGCACGGATTCATGATATTTGCATGCAGCTTTCTTTTTTCCGGCTTCACCATCTTTGCCTCCGCCCTGTTCACAGCCCTGTCCGACGGACGTATATCCGCCATCATCTCCTTCGTGCGCACCTTTGGCCTGATTATCACCAGCCTGCTGGTGCTGCCCTTTATCATCGGGATGGACGGCGTGTGGCTGGCCATTCCCATCGCAGAGTTCGGGGGAATCCTGCTGTGTCTTTATTTTTTACGCAAGTACAGGACCAAATATCACTATGCCTGATTGTTTAACTGCCCCTTAAAAAGGGGGATGGCCCGGCGCTTTGATACAAAGCAGTCCGGGCCAGCGTCATTTCTGACATATCCAGCATAAACCATGGAGCCGCTCTAAGGTCAAGGCAATTTCATCCATGGAGATAATTGTAAGGTTTCTTACGAATTCTCACGACACCCCTTTGATAAACTTGGTGGGAGATTTAGAGGTATACTTTTTGAACACGGAGCAGAAATGCTTGTAGTCCGTAAATCCGGTGGCCTCTGATATCTCACTGATTCTGTACTGTCTGGTGCCCAGCATCACAATGGCCTGCTGTACCCTGTATTTATTGAGAAAGTCCAGGAAGGTCTGTCCCGTGACCTCCTTGAATTTCCTGCTCAGATAGCTGGCGCTGACTCCCAGGTCATCGGAGATGGATTCTATGCTCAGCTTCCTGGCAAAATCCTCCTGTATGGCTGTTATGGCCCTGGATACATACTGGTTCTCCGACAAATCCAGCTGCATGTAGTACTCCAGGTTTAAGTTGCCCCCCTCTATCTCCGCCTGCTCCATCACATGCTCCACCTGGCGGCTGCTCACGATTTCCTCTCCCAGCCGTTCCATGATGCCTGCCAGGGCCTCCTCGTCCACAGGCTTTAACAGGTACTCGCAGACCCTGGCCTCGATGGCACGCCTGGCATACTCAAAATCCGCGTAGCTGGTCAGGAGAATGCTCTTAAACCTAACCTGCTCCGAGGCTTTCTTTATCATCTCTATGCCGTCCATAAAGGGCATGCAGATATCCGTTATGACCACATCCGGCCTGTGCTCCAGAATCTTCTCATATCCGTCCTGGCCGTCGGCAGCCTCCGCCACTACCACGCAGTCCATGGACAGCCAGTCCGTGGTATAGACCAGCCCCTTTCGTATCATCTCTTCATCTTCCGCAATCAACACACGCAACATCCGTCTGATTCCTCTCTTTTCACCGGCAGGGTCACCACCAGGGTGGTGCCGTGTCCCTCCGCGCTTCTGATCTCCACCCCGTAGGGGCGACCGTACAGGATGTCAATTCTTCTGTGAATGTTATACAGTCCCGAATGCCTTCTGGGATTTTCCTTCTGCTCCAGCAGGGCTGTCAGCTCGCTTAGGGTTCCCTGAGGGATTCCCACCCCGTCGTCACGGCATATCATGATCAGCTTTCCCTCATGGATATAGGCTTTCAGCTCCACAGTCAGGTTGAGCTGCTTTCCAAACCCGTATTTCACCGCATTCTCTATCATGGGCTGGAGCACCAGCTTGGGAATCCGCAGGTCCATGGCTTCCGGCTCCACGTCAATCCTGCATCGGAACCGTTCCCCGAACCTGCGTTTTAATATGGTCAGATAGGATTCCAGGTGCTCCAAGTCCTCCTTTAGCGTCACCTCTGCCTTGCTGCCGTCCAGACTGTAGCGCAGAAGGTTTGACAGGCTGAAGACCATCCGCTCCGCTGTTGCCGGCTCCAGCTTGCACATGTACCGGATGTTCTCCAGGGTATTGTACAGGAAATGGGGATTGAACTGGGATTCCAGCTGCTTGTTCTGGGCCATGGACACCAGCTCCGCCATCTTTTTGTTGTTCTCCATCTGGATTCTCAGGCTCTGTATGGTCTCGTTATAGGCGTCGGCAATGATTTTGAACTCATTGTCGCTCTGTATCCGTATGACGCCTTCCAGATCCCCGTCCCTGGCATTCTCCATCACATCCAGGATTTTATAGAAATCCTCTGTCTTTTTCTCCGTCACCTTCCTGGAGTTGAGAAGCATCCACAGGGTCATGAGCACCAGGGCCGTGATGACCAGGCCGCTGCCCAGGCCCAGGGAAATGACGATGTTCTGGATATCGGAGATGGAATACACGGTAAACCCGCCCCTGGGAACCTGCTGCCTGGATACCAGGTACATCTGTTTCTCATGGTTTAAATACCGGCCCGACTCCCTGAGGACCTTCATGACCTGGTTGCTGCTGTTTAAGAAGCTGTAATTACTGCTGACATAAGCCCAGCCAAAGGGATCGGCGATAATGGTCTGGATATCCGGCTTGTCCACAAGGGCCTTAAACTGGCTGCTGGGAATGGAACACAGGATATATCCCAGTTTCCGGTTCCCGTCCATCACGCTCCGGCCTATGGCAATCGTACTGTCGCCGCTCTTCCATCCTTCTGCCAGCCTGAGAGCCGTCTTATGAGGCTCCCGGTCCATATCGTCAAATATCCCCCAGGACACATCCTCCGGCACATCCAGGAACTGGGGGAGGTCACTCCGGCTGGACAGAAGAATGTTCCTGCTGCTGTCCATGACAAACAAATCCCCCTCCAGTCCCAGACTGTTAGTGATGCCGTAAAATATCCCAAACAGCTCAGCCTTCCCGTCCGGCTCGCGGATGTTGTCAAAGCAGCCGGGCTGCGAAGCCATTTCCTCCACGCCCTCCTCATAGCGGGCCAGCACATTGTCCAGCAATCCTGCCACATACCGGTTGTGCTCAATATTGCCGCTCCTTTTCCCGTGGAGCAGCACGGTCATGAAAAGCATGCCGCATACCATGGTAAATATGACCGCAGGGACAATGGCGTAGGCGATAAACATGCGCTCCAGCTCGTGGCGGAAATACCGTTCCTTCTTCACTGGCTTCCCACCTCCCCGGACATGCCCCCATCCTCCTCAAGCACTCTGCTGTAAATAGAGGCAAAATGCTCCAGCCACATCCCTTTTCTGGAATTCACCTCGTCCTCCCTGCTGTATATGATGTGGATGTCCTCCTTATCCGGCAGATAGGAAGGTTCCTCCACATCCATTCTCACAGAACGGCGGTCCAGCCTCATGGAGATAACGGTCTGTGTGTCCCTGCCCGTGACAAAGTCCACAAACTCCCTGGCCTCCTTCATATGGCGGCTGCCCTTTACGATGCAGACGCTGTCCGGCGTGGAGATAACCCCTTCCTTCATATACACCAGCTTTACCGGTCCCCTGTCCGCCACATAGTGGGCGGCCGCCTCCTCAAAGGTCAGGCCCACGGCGTATTTTCCCTGGGCCACTCCCTGATACACCTCCCCGGAACCGCCTAACAGAATGCCGTCCAGGTTCCGGCAGAAGTCCTCCACGTAATCCCAGCCCTGCTCCGGCTCCCCGTCCCCCATCGCATAGAGCATATTGATAAGATGCTCATAGGCCGAGGACGACGTGGCAGGATCGCACATGGCGATTCTGCCTTTCAGCTCCGGCTGTAACAAATCCTCATAGCCCTCCACCTTCACATCCCCAATCAGGTTTGTATTTACCATGATTACACTGGGAATATCCGTGAACCGGCTCATATTGCCTTCCCTGTTCTTAAACTCATCCCGCACCATATCCTCATTGCAGCTTATGTACGCCTCAAACAGCTCCCTCTTGGGACTGGTGGTGGACAAGGAACCTCCCCAGAATATATCGCAGGGAGGATCGCTCCCCTCCTCCGCCATCTTAAGCAGCTCCCCTGTGCCTCCGGTCTGGACATAGACCCGTATTCCGGTCCGCCCCTCAAATTCCGCCACAATGGGGTTGATGAACTCAAGGGGATGGGGGCAGTAAATCACCAGCTCCTCATCCCCTGCATGGTCCCTGCCAGCCCCATGCTCCGTGCCTGCCCCAGAGTCCGTGCCTGCCCCATGCTCCGTGCTTGCTGCACGATCCGCACCTGCCCTATGGCCCGCAGCCGCAGAAGTCCCGCTGCCTGCGCAGCCGGCCAGGCAGAGGGACATTCCTATCACTGCAATATATATGCTCCAACTCTTTTTCATACGCATCCGATTCCTCATACTGCCTGCCAAACCACATCCTCCGGCCATGCTGTCCGGGGGGCGCATGGCCGGGCCGCCGGCCTTTTTCCGGCCATCCGGAACCAAACCGGCCCGGGCATTATACCTTTCGACATTATACCAATGTGTCTACAGGATGTAAACCCCCTTGGGATCGAAATCCAGGTATGCCTTCTCCCCTACCTCGTATATCCTGCGGTTTACAGGATTGTAATCCGTAATCTGAATCTCCATGTTCCCCACCATGACCTGATAATACTGATAGGATCCCATAAAGGTGGACAGGGTGACAGTGCCTTCCAAAAGCCCCTGCTCCGCCAGGGTGGCTCCCTCAGGCCGGATAACCAGCACCGCGTCATCCCCCGGCCCTGCCTTTGCGAAATTGTTCACCGTAAGCTCCTGACCCACCACGTCGATGACCGCTTTCTCGCCGCTTGCGGACCTGACCCTGGCCTCCAGGAAATTAGCTTCCCCGATAAAGTCCGCCACGAACCTGGAGTTGGGATGGTAGTAAATCTCTCTGGGGGTCCCAATCTGCTCCACCTTTCCCTTGCTCATGATAATGATTTTATCGGAAATGCTCATGGCCTCGGACTGGTCATGGGTCACGTAGATGGCCGTAATGCCTACCTTCTGCTGGATTTTGCGGATTTCCGTCCTCATGGTGACCCTCAGCTTGGCGTCCAGATTGCTTAATGGTTCGTCAAAGAGCAGTACGCTGGGCTCAATGACAAGGGCTCTGGCCAGGGCCACACGCTGCTGCTGGCCGCCGGACAGCTTGGAGGGCATCCGCTTTTTCAGGTGGTCAATCTTTACTACTTTAAGGATTTCGTCCACCTGGGACTCAATCTGGTCCTGGGGTACCTTGCGGTTCTTAAGGCCGAAGGCCACATTGTCCCGGACCGACATGTGGGGGAAAATGGCGTAGTTCTGGAATACCATGCCCATATTTCTCTTATTGGTGGGGATGTTGTTGATGACCTTGCCGTCAATCTTGATTTCGCCGCCCTCAATGGAATTGAATCCTATAATCATGCGCAGCAGGGTGGTTTTGCCGCATCCGGAAGGCCCTAAGAGGGTGAAGAATTCACCGGGCCTTACGTCTAAGGACAAGCCGTTAATAATGGTGTCCTTTCCGAACCGTTTGATTACATTTTCTATGCTGATAGCTACACTCATGGTTTGTAACCCTCCTTGTTTTTTGGTTTTTCAGATAAAAAGGACTGCCTCAGCTGACCGTTTCAGACCCCCAAGAGGTGATGGGCGGTGATGGAATCATGTGGTCAGCGTAATGGGCAGTCCTTTGGGGGCATGGTTATGCCGGTGCCGTGTGTTCTGTCAGATGAGCGGGCAAAGGGTTAGTCCATGGATGTCTCCATATGCTCGCTGAAGAGGTTGGTAATTTCCGTTTTGTGCTCAGCAACCCAGCCCTCGTCGTAGTTATCAAACAGTTTGATTTCAGACTGGGGCGTCATGTAGTCAGCCAGCTTGGCATCCTTTCTGAGAGGCCTTACAGTCAGGTTGGAGCCCACTGCGTTCTGAATCTTCTCGGAGAGCATATAGTCCACAAATTTCTTTGCATTTTCAGGATGCTTGCAGTCCTTTAAAATCTGTACGGACTCGCCGGGGAATATGGCTCCTTCTTTGGGGAATACCACCTCAACCGCAGCGCCTTCCTTCACATAGTTGGCAGCCGGGTCTTCCCAGGTCAGGCCCACCACATACTCGCCTTCGGCAACGCCCTTGTATACCTGGCTGGAGCTGTTGGCCATCTTGCCGTCCAGGTTTGCGATGAACTGGTCTACATAGGCCCATGCCTCGTCAGATAACGGGTCACCGTCCTTTCCCATGCCGTAGAGCATGGCTAACAGGGACTGGAACGCGGAGCTGGAGTTTACAGGATCCCCGAATGCAATCTTGCCCTTTAACTCAGGGTTTAATAAATCCTCAAAGCCTTCAATCTTCATGTCGCCCTTTAAGTCCTTATTGACAATCATGACCGTCGGGTCCGCAAATGCAGGAGTGAAATAACCGGTGGTGTTGCGGAACGCATCCAGCATGTTTTCATCCTCAGGCGATACATATTCCATAAACAGATCCTTGGAGGCGGAGAGCATGGTCTGGTCAGCCACCCAGAATATATCGCCCAGGGGGTTATCCTTTTCAGACTGGGCCCTCTTTAACAGCTCTCCGGTACCTGCCACTACCACCTCCACCTTGATTCCCGTATCCTTTTCAAACTCAGGAATCACGGCATTGTTGAGGGCCTCGCTTCTGGCCGTGTAGACTACCAGAACCGGCTCCTCATCACCGGAAGCAGCGTCCTTGGCTGCCTCTGTCTTAGCAGCGTCACCAGCCGCCTCTGTCTTGGCTGCCTCTGTGCCGGAAGGCTGCTGGGTGTCGCTGGTCTTTGCCCCGCCGGAGCTGCAGCCGGTGGCTGCCAGGGCTGCTGCCATGATGACTGCGGTTGCTTTTTGAAATTTTCTCATATGAACATTCCTCCCTTAAACATATTTTTTTGCTGCACCACATTTTTCATAACTTAATTTTAGCATTTGGGCTGGGAAAGTAAATCCGACAATCCCACAAAAAGGTGGAAAATAAACAACAGACGGAGTGAAATGATTGAAAATTCCAGTCCGTCTGCTGATATAGCTGAATGTTTACTTGTTCTTCTTGCCTTCCTTCCCCTTTTTCCCCTCTTTTCCTTCCTTGGCCGCCTTTTTATCGCCCTTTTTTGATTTCGCGGATTTCTTGGGTTCAGACTTCTTTGGCTTATCGCCTTTGGGGGAGTCGGATTTTCTGGATTTGGAGGATGTCTCCTTTTCCGCGGAACCGGCTTCGGGGACAGAAGGTTCCTCCGGGGCGGGACTCCCTTCCGGGATGTACTCTATGATATCGCTGATATCACAGCCCAGCAGTGTGCAGAGGGTATCCAGGGTGTGGGTGGATACATGCATGTTTTTTTTCAGCCGTCCTATCTGGCCCGCGCTGAAATTATAATGTTTGATCAGTCTGTACTGAGTCATGCCCTGGGCTTCCATGGTTGCCCACAGCCGGTCATAGCGTATCATGGCTTATCCTCCTTTTGGCTGTTAAAGTCCGTAAAACCGGGCTTTTCAGTGGCTATTATCAATAAATGGATTATACCATGAAGCGGGTATAAATACAAGGAGGATTGGCAGAAATGGGAATAAAAGAGAGAAGAATGGGAATAGTAGGAATGACCATATGTCACACTGTTTTCATATATAATTAGGAGGAAAATCCATGACTGATTTTAAGACCAGCGAGACAGCTAAGAATCTTATGAGAGCCTTTGCGGGAGAGAGCCAGGCCAGGAACCGTTATACCTTTGCGGCGGGGCTGGCAAAGGAGCAGAAGATGCCCATGGTGGAGGCGGTATTCCGCTACACCGCAGACCAGGAAAAGGAACATGCGGAAATATTTTATGACTATCTGAAGCCGTTAGATAAGGAAACCATATTCATAGACGGAGGTTATCCGGTGGATTTGGAAAAGAATACCCTGGCCCAGCTGAATGCGGCCGCACACAACGAATACGAGGAGCATGACGTGGTGTACAAATCCTTTGGAGACATTGCGCAGAAGGAAGGCTTTTCCCAGATTGCAGCCACCTTCCGCATGATTGCGGAGATTGAGAAGACCCACGGTGAGCGTTTCCAGTATCTGGCAGATTTGCTGGGAGCCGGGAACCTGTATGTGAGCCCTCAGAAGGAAACCTGGATCTGCACCAACTGCGGATATATATATGAAGGAGAAGAACCCCCTCAGTACTGTCCTGTATGCCGTCACGACCAGGGCTATTTTGCCCGCAAGGAGCTGGCGCCGTGGTATCTGCAGGATAATATGCAGAAGAATAAGCAGACAAAGTAGCCCACAGACAAAATAAGATTTTACAAAGAGGGTGAGAGGGTGGTATAATGTCCACGCAGGCAAAGCCCGGGGCCCTGAAGGAACACAGCCAAATCAGGGCCGGCCGCGCTTTGCAAATGAGACTGAAAACTGATTACCACCTATTAAGGAGAACAGATATATGCCAAATCCAATTCAAGCAGTCATATTCGACCAGGACGGACTTATGTTTGACACGGAAAGCCTGGCCGCCACATCCTGGTTTGAAGTAGGACCTAAATACGGAATCCATGTGGACGGCAATTTCCTGCGGGGAATCCGGGGATGCAAACCTGACAAGGTAAAACAGGTCTGCACACAGCAGTTCGGTGAGGAGGCCATGAAGGACTATGACAGGTTCCGGGAAGAGAAGCGCCAATACTCCTACCGCTGGATTGCGGAGCATGGCGTCCCGGTAAAAAAGGGCCTTAAGGAACTGCTTATATACCTGAAAGACCACAACATAAAGACAGCCGTGGCCACGGCCAGCAGTGAAAGCTGGACCCAGGGCAATGTCAGGGGAGCCGGCGTGGAGAAGTATTTTGACGATTACATATACGGGGACATGGTAAAGGAAGCAAAGCCAAAC
>OLVT01000756.1_pt1 | contig 33051 bp, 35 predicted proteins | sample 1673241 | NCBI WGS metagenome assembly OLVT01 (sample SAMEA3178936, study PRJEB25190) | human gut metagenome | biome: human gut; feature: human-associated habitat; material: faeces | place: Austria | collected 2013 | reverse complement strand
TAGAACTGGCGGCAGACAGAGCACGATATGATGAATGTGCGAAAAAAGATCCCCAGACGCACTTGCGGAAGATGCTGATGAAGAGGAAGAAGCACTGCTGTTATCTGCCGTGCTGTTTCCGCATCCGGTCAGTAAAAAGGATGATGTCAGGATACCTGCCAGAAATACTGCTGCCATTTTCTTTTTCATAATATTCGCCACTCCTTTTTTGTTTTGTTCTGGAAGAAGCTGCCTTTGCTTCTTCTGTTTTCTTTATTGCAAACTGTCCGGATTCCGTGCTCCGGACAGGATTTGCCGCTTTGCGGGATACCTTACTCGTAATGCTGTTCAATATTCTGCAAAAATGTTCTCGTCCGCTCTTCCCGCGGATTTGCGAAAAATTCCTTCGACGGACCTTCCTCAACGACAACGCCGTTTTCCATAAAGACAACTTTGTTCGAAACGTTTCTTGCAAAGCCCATCTCATGCGTGACAACGAGCATCGTCATTCCCTCTTTGGCAAGCTGGCGCATAACACCAAGCACCTCACCGGTCAGCTCCGGGTCGAGTGCTGAGGTCGGCTCATCAAAATAGATAATTTCCGGATCGGTTGCCAGTGCACGGGCGATTGCCACCCTCTGCTGCTGTCCGCCGGAAAGCTGATGCGGATAGTAGTCCGCACGGTCCAGCATGCCTACTTTTTCAAGCGCTGCACGCGCTTTTTCCTCCGCCCTGGTTTTTGGCATTTTTCTGCCGATGATCAGGCCCTCGGTTACGTTATGAAGGGCTGTTTTGTTCAGGAACAGGTTATAGTTCTGAAATACAAATGCGGTTTTCTGACGGATCGCCGCGATATCTTTTTTGCTGATGTTGTGGAACGAATATTCTTTCCCGTCAAAAATCAGGCTGCCGCCATCCGCATGCTCCAGAAAGTTGACACAGCGCAGCATGGTTGTTTTTCCCGAACCGCTCGGGCCGAGGATTGCGACAACATCGCCCTGGTTTACTTTTAAATCTACACCTTTTAACACTTCCAGGCTGCCGAACGCTTTCTTTAATCCTTTGATTTCCAGCATGGCTTATTCCCCTTTTTTCTGATATGTACTCAGTTTCTTCTCTCCGATTCCCTGCAGCTTCGTGAGCACGGTGGAGAACAGCAGGTAGATCAGTCCTACTTCAATATACAGTGCCAGCGGCTCATGGGTGCGCGCTACAATCCGCTGCGTTACCATAAACATCTCCGTTACGGTGATATTTGCGGCAAGGGAAGTATCCTTTACCATGGCGATCAGAGAGTTGGAAAGCGGCGGGAACGCGGTGCGCATCGCCTGCGGAAGGATAATTCTCCGCATGATCTGCAGATACGACATGCCGACACAGTAGCCGGCTTCGAGCTGGCCTGCCGGAACGGCTTCCAGGGCCGCACGCATCGTCTCGGCACTGTAGGCGCCCTCATTCAGGGAAAAGACGAGAACTGCCGCCGGAAACGGATCGATCAGAATACCGGCGCGCGGAAGTCCGTAAAACACAACGAAAAGCTGGACCAGAAGCGGGGTTCCGCGGAAAATCCAGATATAGAAACGTGCAATCTGACGAAGGCCTTTGATGTTTGCAAACTGTACCATAGCCATTGCCGTCGCAATTACAAGTGCAATGGAAAACGAGATTACAGTAAGCGGAATCGTCACCTTAAGGCCCGGCAGAAAGATTTTCCAGAAAGAATCCAGAAGAATATTCCATAATCTTTCGCTCATTTCGATATATCCCCCTTATTTTACATTTTCCTAGATAGGATAACACTTCAAGTCCGCTTCAAGTCAAGTGTTTTTTCATATACCCCTCCCCCGCATGCAAGAATCCCCGGGAAACACGTTTTTCAACGGCCCCGGGGACTCTTATTTATGGTTGGTTTTAAGAGGAAGGATCTTGTCTTTTTTTATGGTATTATGTTATTTACTGCTTAGTCCTGTGTCACATTAAATGCTCTTGCACCAGGGTATACAGCGGCCGTTCCAAGTTCTTCTTCGATTCGGAGAAGCTGGTTGTATTTTGCAACACGCTCGGTACGGCTCGGTGCACCGGTCTTGATCTGGCAGGTGTTCAGGGCAACAGCCAGGTCTGCGATGGTGGTATCCTCGGTCTCACCGGAACGGTGGGAGGAAATTGCGGTGTATCCTGCTTTGTGAGCCATCTTGATTGCCTCAAGGGTCTCAGATACAGAACCGATCTGGTTCAGTTTGATCAGGATGGAATTTCCGCAGCCAAGGGATATACCTTTTGCCAGACGCTCAGTATTTGTTACAAACAGGTCGTCACCGACAAGCTGTACTTTTCCGCCAAGCTCTGCGGTCAGCTCTTTCCAGCCTTCCCAGTCTTCTTCATCCAGAGCATCCTCGATGGAGATAATCGGGTATTTCTCTACCAGTGCTTTCCAGTGAGCGATCAGTTCTTTGGAAGTAAATACAGTGCCGGCTTTCGGCAGTTTGTATTCACCCTTGGTACCTGTCTTCCACTCGGAGGAAGCAGCATCCATCGCGATCTTGAAGTCTCTGCATGGCTCATAGCCTGCTTTTTTCACTGCCTCAAGAATGGTCTCGATGGCTTCTTCATCGGATTTCAGAGCCGGTGCAAAACCGCCTTCATCTCCAACCGATGTTGCCAGTCCGCGCTCTTTTAAGATGGCAGCCAGTGCATGGAAGACCTCAGCGCACCATCTTAAGCACTCTTTGAAAGAAGATGCTCCAACCGGCATGATCATGAACTCCTGTACATCCAGGCCGGAAGAAAGTGCGTGGCATCCGCCGTTGATGATGTTCATCATCGGAACCGGCAGACGCAGACGATTTCCGGAAACGCCGCCGAAGAAGCGGTACAGCGGAATCTCAAGTGCGTTTGCTGCTGCTCTTGCGCAGGCAATGGATACAGCCAGAATGGCATTTGCACCCAGGCGGGATTTATCTTTTGTTCCGTCCGCATCGATCATGGCTTTGTCTACAGCGTAGGTATCGGATGCATCCATACCTTTTAAGGTATCGTTGATGACGGTGTTGATGTTTTCTACTGCTTTCTGCACACCTTTTCCAAGGTATCTTGCTTTATCTCCATCTCGTAATTCCAGTGCCTCAAACTCACCGGTAGATGCGCCGCTTGGTGCCATGCCGCGTCCTACAACGCCTCCTGCAAGAACAACCTCAGCTTCTACGGTTGGATTTCCTCTGGAATCCAGAATTTCTCTTCCTTTTACTTCCTCAATTTTCAGGCTCTTCACTTTTCGTGTGCTCCTTTCTCGTTTGTTTCTGGAGTTTCCCGCCTGCGAAGTGTCCATGATCCGCAGACGGGAGAAAACAATGATTGATTCGCTTTGGTTAGCCTTTACTAACTATAATTCATTATAACTAATTTTTTTAGAAATTGCAAGTGGGTAAAGTGATACTTTTTCTCAGAAATGCAAAAAGTTTTTCTGTTCTTATTTTTCCTGTTTAAATGCCTCTTCCAGCGTATGCCATCCAAGCACTGCACATTTCATTCTTGCCGGCATGTGGGAGATATCTTTCAGTGCACCAGCCTCCTCGAGTTCGTCAATCTCCTCGTCGGATGCTTCTCCTTTGATCATGCACAGACAACCGATTCCCATCGGGCCCATCAGCTTATGGCCGGAAAAGGCGAGAAAATCTGCATCCAGCGCCTGTACGTCGACCGGCATATGCGGAACGCTCTGGGCGCCGTCCACAACGACAACGGCTCCCACGCGGTGCGCCATCTCCGTGATTTTCTGGATCGGATTCACGCAGCCAAGCACATTCGATACCTACGCAACAGCCACAAGACGTGTTCTCTCATTAATGCCCTTTTGGAGCTCCTCATCGTTCAGCTCGCCCTCACTGGTACATTCCAGATAATGGATTTTCGCCTCCGATTGTAGACCTTTTTTCCGAGTATTTCAATCGGATTTATATATTTGAAAAATTTTATCAAAAAACGCGCCTGTCGCCGGATTTTTTTCCGCACGACAGGCGCGTTTTCTATCAACATCGTTTCAGCCGATTCCGCCAAGCACGATTCCGAGAATCAGAACCAGCACACAGATCGGCACGTAGATATATTTGCAGATCGGATAATACAGATCCGTAAATTTGCTGCTTCTTCCCTTGTCTACCTGGGACTGCACATACTTCTTTCCGCAGATCCAGAAGAACATGACTCCGGCAAGGCCGGCGCCGAGCGGGCAAATGTAGATCGACAGAACATCCATCCACTGGGATACAATGCCCTGGATCAGAAGAGATACGACCACACCGATAACCCCGATCACACCGCAGGCTGCGGCTCTTCCGAGATGGAATTTTTCCTGTACCGTTGCAATCGGTGCCTCATACAGGTTGATGAGTGAGGTAAGGCCGGCGAAGAAGACGGCGACAAAGAAAATAATCGCAATCAGAGCACCGCCCGGCATGGATTTCATCAGGTTCGGAAGGTAAATAAACAGAAGGCCCGGGCCTCCGGTGTTTAACTGTGCTCCCGTAGTTGCCATCGCCGGAATGATAACGAGTGCGGCGAGCATGGCTGCGAGGGTATCAAAAAAAGCAACTCTTCCGGCTGCCGCTGGAATATTCTCTTCATCCGACAGGTAGGAACCGTAGATCAGCGTTCCGCTTCCGGCCACAGACAGAGAAAAGAATGCCTGCCCGAGGGCGAAAATCCAGGTTTTCGGATCGGCAAGTGCTTCCGGCTCCACGCGGAAGATATAACGGTAGCCATCTGCTGCGCCCGGCTGAAATGCAACGTAAATGCCAAGTACGACAAACAAGATAAAGAAGACCGGCATCAGCACCTTATTGACTTTCTCGATTCCTTTTCCGACACCGAACGCCAGAATAATCATTGCAATCACAAGCGCCACGATCTGCCAGAAATTGTTTCCGAAGGCGGACGCCATCGAGCCGAATGCTCCGGCGAAATCATCTACGCTTGCTGCTGCCAGTGTCTTTCCAGTAAACGTTCCGATCATGTACTTTAAGATCCATCCCATGACAACGGTATAACCAATCGCCATTGCAAGAGATCCGAGTACCGGAATCAGTCCGAGTGCTTCGCCGGCTTTTCGCTTTCCTTTTGTTTCACACGCATAACCAAAAGCATCGACCGGGCCGGATCTTGTGGCACGGCCAAAACTCATCTCTCCTGTCACGCCCGTAAAGCCGATCAGCGCTACGAAGAGGAAGTACGGGATCAGGAAGGAACCGCCTCCGTACAACGACACACGGGTAGAAAACATCCAGATATTTCCCATTCCCACGGCCGAGCCGATGCAGGCAAGGATAAAGCCCCACCGGCTGTTAAATGACTCTCTCTTTTTCATTTTGTTCTCCCTTTTTCTTACTTTTCTAAATATTCTATCACACTTAATTGGGAAAAGCTATAGCATTTAGTGTTTTCCTACGATTTTACCTCATATTTTGTGTTTTTCTGCCGCCTTGCTGCTGCCATTCCCGCGGAGAACAGCCGCAGTGGCGTTTGAAATAGCGGCTGAAATGAGACAAGTTGGAAAAGCCGCAGATTTCCGCGGTCTGTCCGATGGAAAGTGCCTTGTTGGTCAGAAGGTTTTTCGCCTTGTCGAGCCGTACCTCAATTAAGTCACTGTGCGGTGTGCTGCTGAAAAACTGCTTATAATAAGAATAAAACTGGCTTTTTTCCATATTTGCCATCTGGCAGAGCTTTTCCGTCGTCCACTCTTCCTCATAGTGGCTCAGCATCGCAAGGCGCAGCTCCTGAAATTCCTGGTACAGTCCGGCCGGCTCCTCCGCCGTTTGCTGATACAGCCGCATGCCGCGCGATGCCGTGATCATCATCTGACGGACCAGCGCTTCCTCGTATTCCACCGCATACGGGTCCTTCACAATGTATTCCCGCTGCTGAAGACGGATCAGTTCATCGATGGCTTCTGTATTTTGCGGATAAAAAACTGTGTTCTGCGGAATGCCGTACTTTTCCCCCAGATTTTCGCCGCACCAGAAATGAACATAGCTGTTGCGGAATTTCTGCACCGCCTGGTAATGCTGCTCGTGATCCAGCGTGTAAAAAAGGCAGGCATTTTCCTGGGCAATGATAAACGCAGTTCCGTCATACACCTTCATCGGCGTTTTAAACAGCAGAAACAGATAGTCCCCGCTTCCCTCCGGCCGGTATATTGTCTCACAGTCCGTGTTGGACCTATTATATTCACAGATATGAATTGAAAATTCCATTCCCGTTTTCTCCTTTTCGTTTCTCTCCCATATTCTATCGCAATACCGGAAAAAAAGTCAAATTTATCGGACAAAAATCTCTGGCTTTTTTCCCTCTTCCTGCTAAAATCTAAACTATCAGGAGGCGGAAACAAAGCACAGGGAGAAAATCCCGGACACATCATTCATCCTTTGTTTTCACCGAAAACGAACATTTTATTTACAGGAGGATTTTTCAAGCATGAAAAAAGCAGAGATTATCATCGACAAATATTTTCTTACCGGAAAAGTTGACAAACGAATCTTCGGTTCCTTTATCGAGCACCTGGGACGCGCCGTTTACGAAGGCATCTATCAGGAAGAAAGTGCTCTCTCCGACGAGCAGGGCTTCCGAAAAGATACCCTGGATCTTGTCAAAGAGCTTCAGGTACCGATCGTCCGTTACCCGGGCGGAAACTTTGTCTCCGGTTTTCACTGGGAAGACAGCGTAGGCCCGAAAGACAAACGGCCTGCAAAACCAGATCTTGCCTGGGGCGTGATTGAGACAAACGAATTCGGTCTGAATGAGTTTGCTGACTGGTCGAAAAAAGCCGGCAGTGACATCATGATGGCCGTCAATCTCGGAACCCGCGGACCGGAAGACGCAAAAAATGTGCTGGAGTACTGCAACTTCAAGGGCGGCACCTACTACAGTGATCTGAGAAAATCCCACGGTTACAAAGATCCACACAACATCAAACTCTGGTGCCTCGGCAACGAGATGGACGGACCGTGGCAGATGGGACATAAGACCGCTTCTGAGTACGGACGTATTGCAGCAGAGACTTCCCGTCTGATGAAATTCATGGATCCGACGATTGAAACTGTTGCCTGCGGAAGCTCCAATCTTACGATGCCGACCTTCGGTTCCTGGGAGTACACCGTTCTCGATGAGTGCTATGACCAGGTGGATTACCTCTCACTGCATCAGTACTATGGAAATTATGCAGATGACACCGTTGATTTCCTGGCAAGCTCCAAGGGAATGGATGATTTCATCTCCGGTGTTGTTGCGATCTGCGATGCAGTCAAAGCGAAAAAACACGGCAAGAAACAGATCAACCTCTCCTTCGATGAGTGGAATGTATGGTATCACAGCAATGAGCAGGATCAGAAGCTTGAGAAATGGGTACGCGCACCGCATCAGCTTGAGGATGTTTACAACTTTGAGGATGCACTTCTCGTCGGAAGCATGCTGATCACACTCCTGCGCCACGCAGACCGTGTCAAGATTGCCTGCCTCGCACAGCTTGTCAACGTTATCGCTCCGATCATGACATCCGATACCGGTGCATGGCGTCAGACGATCTTCTATCCATACATGCATGCAAGCGTATACGGCCGCGGAACCGTCTTAAATACACAGGTTCTGACACCGGTTTACGAGAGCAAAACGTACGGCGAAGCTCCGTATCTCGATTCTGTCTGCATCTGGGATGAGGAAAACGATGCACTGACCATTTTTGCAGTCAACAAGAGCCTGGATGAGGATATGGAGGTTTCCTGCGATCTGCGTCAGTTCGAAGGATGCCGTCTGGCTGAGCACATCGTGCTGACAAACGACGATATGAAAGCGGTCAACACCGAAGCAGATCCGAACCACGTTGCTCCGACCCATTCCGATGCTACCAAACTGGAGAATGGAAAAATGCACACCGTTCTTGGAAAACACAGCTGGAATGTGATCCGTCTTACAAAATAATGGAACCGTATAAGGTATGGCCTGAAAAACAGAACATCTGAATTTTTCATCCAAACATATGCATAAAGAAGTTTTATTTTATGGCACAGGCATATTTATTTGTTCATTTTCGGGAAAAAACAACACCGGACGGCGAACAGGTTTATTTCGGCATCAGCCGCGATGGTTTCCACTGGGAAGCTGTCAACGACGGCGCTCCTGTTCTCTGGGCGTATTATGGAGATAAGGGTGTACGCGACTTTACTATCACTCACAGCATAGAAACCGGGAAATATTATATTTTCGCCACTGACCTATACTATAGCAAGACCCGAAAATAATGCAAAAAAGGCAGTGCTGCAGAGCGCGAATTGCAAGGAACAGATTTGAAGGCGTACCGGGGTACGACGAAAATCTGTGACGCAGTAATTCACGCTCTGCGGTGCTGAATTTTTTGCATTATTTTCGGGGATTGCTATAAGTCTTTCTTACGGTATGCGGAATCAGTATCACAATTCCTGGGATGAGATCGGCAGAAACGGCAGCAAGTATTTCTCCGTCTGGGAATCAGAGGATCTCGTAAACTGGAGCGACCAGCGTCTTGTAAAAATCGGTGATGATGACTTCGGCTGCCTCTGGGCACCGGATCTGATTTACGATAAAGAAAACGGTGAGTACGTTCTGCACTGGTCTTCTTCCCATGCAGCAAACGATTACGGTCCCAAAAAAATCTATTACAGCACAACAAAGGATTTTGTTCATTTTTCAGCTCCGCAGGTTCTGTACGAAAAAGAGGACAGCGGCGTGATTGATTCGGCGATCTATGAAGAGAATGGGGTTTATTATCTTTTCGTAAAGAGCGAAAGCAATCCGGCGAAAATTATTCTGCTCTGCTCCGACCATGCGGCCGGCCCGTATGTGCGGATGGAAAGTTTCGATGAGAGCATGAAAGATGTAGAGAGCGGTCTCTATGAGGCTCCGACCGCAGTACAGCTTGATGACAGCAGATGGTGTCTGTTCCTTGACTACTACGGCGTTCCGGGTGCCGGCCAGGGATATGTGCCGTTTGTTGCAGACAGCCTTGCTTCCGGAAAATTTGTTCGTTCTGATGCTTCCTTCTCGTTCCCATACGGCTACAAGCATGGAACGATTCTCCCGATTACAGAGGAGGATTACGAGCGGATCAAAAACCATGACTGGTCAGATCACGGATATCATTAAAATCGCTGTCCGCCTGATGAGATTTTCATACAAAAAGAACTGCGGCAGGCTTCCTTTTGGGGAAGTTCCTGCCGCAGTTCTTTTTCGCTTTTCTTTTCCGACAAAACCCATCCGCTTCCTTTTTGTTCTGGCGGACAGTACCTTTTCTGCAGATTGGTAAATGTATCGTTTTGATGGTGTCTGAATTTTTCTTTATCTCTGTGCCTGTGCAGCGGTTCTTGCATGGAACATGCGGAAGACGCCGGTCTGCTCGATCAACTTCGTCAGGCTGTAGAAAATGATGGAATCGATCGGCCACATAATCAGGTTCTTTAAGGCACGTGCCGGAAGAAGCACCATGATTCCTTTTCCATACAGCATGCTGATCCACAGGGTGTTCAGCAGTACGTTGACAGTCAGCATAACGATGAACTTGGCTGCAAGCACACGTTTGATGGTCAGTTTTTTGCGATAGTAGAAGCATCCATACATAAAAGATGCCAGCATCGCATTAAAGGTGAATCCGAAGAAGAACGGGCCGCTCGGTTTCAGGAAGTATTTTACGACATCAAGAATGCCGGAGAAAAGACATCCTGTCACTGGTCCGAACAGGTAATCGACAAGGCGGTTTGGGATTCCGGAAAATCCGATGCGGACATAAGGTCCGATATCAATCGATGCTACCTGGTTCAGAATCATCGCCAGCGCTGCGAACATGGCACAGGCTGCGATGGTTGTGACTGCTTTCAGCTCTTTTGCTGACTGCAGAAACATGTTTTTTGTTTCTTTTGCTGTTTCATTTGCATTTTTCTGCATAAAAAAATTACCTCCTTTACAGATATCTGACTACAATAGGAGATAATCTCTTGTCTCTATCTTCTGTTGCAGCGAGATGCAATTCATATACCGCAAGATTTTCTCTTTTCGTCTCCCTGGCTACTCTCTATCCTGGGAGCACTTTACGCATATGAACTTACTCTGCAGTTGTTTTTGTCCTGCTTATTATATAGTAAAATCCCCTTGATTTCAAGAGGATTTTACATTTTTTTCTAATTTTTTACGATCAAATATCAGCCCTGCATTTTACGGTCTTTCCGGTGATAAAACGGAGACAAACGCAAACTTTTTATCCAGCAGTTTTCCCATCAGCACAATGCCTTTTCCCATCGTAAAAGCAGCTGCTACCGTTCCGATTCCAAATATTCCGTTGGAGTAACCGCAGGTATTTTTGAAGTCACATAATCTGCTGTATTTCTTGTAACAATATATTGTGCGCAAAATGATTCGGCACATTCCATCTGCAAACAGTCTTCAAAATCTGAAAATGTTTCATTTTTCAGGCCTTTCATTAGTTTTTCTGAATCAATTCCTTCTACATCAAAAATTTCAAATAAGCTAAGGAGAAGTTCTCTTCTTTCTTTTACGTCATATGTCTTTCTTAAAATAAAAAACATATTAGAAACAGAGTGTGCGGCAATGCACGCATTTATTTTTCCCTCTGCGCATTTTTCTATGATCTGTTTTGCATCATCGAAAAATGGCTCTCTTGTAAGAAAATAATCCAGCAAAACATTAGTATCTACAAGAATTTTACTTTCCATATTTTTCCTCTCTATAAGATGCCAATTCAGCCTCGTCATCCTGAACATTTCCTTTTTTTCTTATTTGCTCCATTCGTAAAAAAGCATCTTTTTTCGATTCAACAGCACCGCTATTATAAAGACTGTTTACACCCTGCATAATCTGAATAATAAACACTAGTTTATCTTCTGGCATTTTTTCCAATAATTCAAATGCTTCTTCTCTCATTGCTGTCATTATATTTTTGTCTCCTTTCTATGACCGTACCTGTCCATTCCCATATACCACAAATTTAATCGAGGTCAGCGCCAGCAGTCCCATCGGGCCTCTGGCGTGAAGTTTTTGGGTGCTGATTCCGATTTCGGCACCGTAGCCGAATTCGAAGCCGTCGGTGAAGCGGGTGGAGGCGTTGACGTAGACCACCGCTGCGTCGATTTCGTCCAGGAATTTCTGGGCGTGGGTGTAGTCGTTGGTGATGATCGCCTCGGAGTGTTTTGTGTTGTAGCGGTTGATGTGCGCGATCGCTTCGTCGATAGAGGAAACCGTTTTAATGGATACGATATAGTCGAGATACTCTTTTCCCCAGTCCTCTTCTGTCGCTGCTTCTGCTCCCGGCATGTATTCTCTTGCCTTCTCGTCTGCGCGCATCTCCACCTGTTTCTCTTTCAATCGTTCTGCGAGAACCGGCAACAGTTTTTCACGCACGTTTTCATGCACTACGATGGATTCACACGCATTGCAGACGCCGACACGCTGTGTCTTTGCATTCAGAATAATATCAACCGCCATCGAAAGATCTGCCGTCTCATCGACATAGATATGGCAGTTTCCGGTTCCCGTCTCGATAACCGGGATGGTACTGTTTTCCACTACAGTGCGGATCAGTCCGGCACCGCCGCGCGGAATCAGAACATCGACATAGCGGTTCATCTTCATAAACTGTGCCGTTGTCTCACGTGAAGTATCTTCGATCAGAAGCAGCGCATCCTCCGGCACCTGCTCCTCCTTCAGTGTTTTCCGCAGTGAGGCAACAATCGCCATATTTGAGTGGATCGCATCACTTCCGCCCTTCAAAATCACGACATTTCCCGTCTTAAAGCAGAGTGCAAACGCATCCGCTGTTACATTCGGACGTGCTTCATAGATGATTCCGACAACACCAAGCGGAACACGTTTCTGCCCGATCAGAAGACCGTTCGGCCGTTTTTTCATACCGAGAACTTCCCCGATCGGATCGTCCAGCTCGGATACCTGACAGAGACCTTCCGCCATCGCCTCGATGCGACTCTGATCCAGAAACAGCCGGTCCAGAAGACCTTTGGACATTCCTTTTTCTCTTCCATGCTCCATATCCAGCGCATTGGCTGCGATAATCGTTTCGGCGTCTGCCACAAGGTTTTCCGCTGCTTTTTTCAGCACACGGTTTTTCTTCTCCGTCTCCATGATTCGAAGCACAGGCTCCGCCTGGCGGGCTCTCGTTCCGATTTCTTCCAGCTTCATCATACTCGTCTCCTCCTCGTGTTGTCTTATCATAATTGGCTTAACGGTAAATCTTCTGCTCTGTCACCAGCATCTGCGGCAGAATGTCCGTCTCCTCGAACGGCACCTCATCAAACAGCTGAAACTCAAACGCCGCTGCAACCGTTGTAAACCCTGGATGTGCGGCAAGAAAGCGGTCATAAAATCCTTTTCCATATCCGACTCTGTGGCGCGCCGGATCAAAGGCCACACCGGGTACCAGCAGAAAGCCCTCTTCCCGCGTGCAGACCTTTCCGCCGTCCGGCTCCATAATGCCAAAATAGCCGGATTTCAGCGTGGAGAAATCTTTGATCTCATAATAAACCATATCATCGCCTTCCACGCGCGGCACAGCGACCGTCTTTCCCATTTGCAGGGCCTTCTCGATCAGATCCCGTGTCATGACTTCTTTTTTGAAGTCCATATACGCAAAAAAGCAGTCCGCATCCAGAAACTCCGGCAGAGCCGTGATTTTTTCATAAATCATACGGCTCTTTTCCTGAATTTCTTCCTGTGTGGCTGCTCTTCTTCGGGCAAAAACTTCTTTTCTAATGTTTCCTTTTGCTTCCATAGCGCTCCCCCAGATTTACGATTGTTCCGTCTTTCTCCTGCACATCAATATTGTCGAGCTGGGTACGGAGGTTCATTTTCACGGCTGCAATATATTCTCTCCGCAGCTTCTGCTGCTCTTCTTTCTCCGCCGGTGTCAGCCCCTCTGCTTTCGCCTTGCGGGCAAGTTCGTTAATTCTCTGTATATTAATTTCCATTTTCTGTATTTCTCTCCTTTAAATTACCGGAATTTTCTCTTTATCTTACCGCAAAACACGGTATCTGTCCAGCAGATCCGCGAAAAATCTGAAATCCGGTTTTCAATCACCGGATCTCAGTCTCGTCTGCATAATTATCCAGCACAATCAGAATCCATGTTTTTCCAGGATTCAACTTAATCTCATCGCCATTCCCATCCCGGTATTTTGTGACGCCCCACGGATCATCCTTGCTCCATGTCACGTCGATGGCCTTTCCGTTTGTGATATACGTTCCCTTTCCGCCGTTTACCACATCGATATCGAGATATTCCGCATTGTCATCATACTTTTTCCAGGAACAGTACTGCACGATAATGTTCTTCACCGCAAGCTGTTCCTGTGTCATCTCATCGATCTGCGGTTCCCCGAACTGATAACGCAGATATGTGCCGCTCGCCTCATCGTAGGAAAACCACGGATTGTTGTGGAAATATCCGCCCGGTGCCACATAAGCCGCATTTCGTCCCTGTTCCAGCGTTTCCGGTTCTGCCTGGGATGCAAACTGGAAAAATCCGTCATAGCCCTCCTTATAGGATGTCCGGTAGCCGCAGAGATCGATTCCCGCCGCAATACCTGCTGCGTCAAGATATGCATTATGCGGCGACGGACGGTCCGACGTCCGGTAATACACCTGTTCCGAATATTCCATGCCGTTCACATTGTCAATATGATCGGACTCCAGAAGCGGAATCGCATACGCCGCCTGTCCGTAATGATAATACAGGGCATCAAAACCAGCCGCCAGATACACATAATATTCGCGGCAGCTCCGCACCGATCCGATCTTTTCGAGATCATCATAGTTTTCAAACAGCCCCATCAGGCGCGTAATGCCGCCTTCGACCGGCGCTTCATAGATCACTCCCGCACGGCTGATACCGCTCTGTGGGCAGGCGTTGATGATATTGCTCAGCATGACCGCTACCGGGCGCCTTCTTCCCTGTACTTCGGCGACAGGTTCTCCTGTCAGATAACTTTTCACCATACCTTCCGGCAGCGCATCCTCCGCGGGTGTCGGCTCAATCGCTTCCGGAACCAGCGGCTCCGGTGCCGGATCTTCGGTCGGGGCCGGTGGTTCCGTAGCTTTCGTTTCTGTCTTGCTTTCCCCTGCTGTCTCTTCTGAGACATAAGAAGTTCCTGCCGATGCAGTTTCCGGTGCCGTTTCCCCAATTTTCCGGCATCCGAACAGCATCATGCTTCCCAGCAGAGCAATCCCCAATGTGTAAAACCCTCTCTTTTTGATAAAGACCCCTCCTTTTCTGCTTTCAATCAGTCTCTTGTGATACCGAGACGCTGCAGCACCTCTTCCTGCTTTGCCTCCATCACGGCTGCTTCCTCCGGTGTCATATGATCATAACCCAGAAGATGCAGCATACTGTGTGCAACAAGAAAAGCAAACTCACGTTTTAAGGAATGACCGTATTCCTCCGCCTGCGCTCTTGCGCGTGCAACAGAAATCACAATATCACCCAGCATCAGTTCACCGCTGTCCGGGTTAAAGCAGTCATCTCCCTCTTCCGTCTCCAGAAAATCGAAAGAAGCCGGAGAAGGATAATCTACCATCGGGAAAGAAAGCACGTCTGTCTCCCGGTCAATGTTTCTGTGTTCCCGGTTCATGGTGCGGATATTTTCCGGATCGGTCAGAATCAGTTCTACTTCTGCCTCATACGGGCACGCTTCCTGATCCAGCACACCATTGATTACCGCTGCTGCAACCTCTTCCGGATCAAATCCAAGGTCAAAATCCTGTTCATTTTCAAACGTCAGTGTCATTTATTTTCCCTCCGTTTTCTCGTCGTACTTTTTGCTCTGCCGCTGTGATTTTCCGGCTTTGCTTTCTTTTCATATTCATCGTAAGCCTGTACAATCTTCTGCACCAGCGGATGACGGACAACGTCCTTGCTCGTCAGCTCGCAGAAGGAAATTCCGTCTACTTTTTTCAGTACCTGCATTGCCACATCAAGGCCGGAGCGTGTACCGGAAGGAAGGTCCTTCTGAGAGGCATCTCCGGTTACAATGACTTTGGAACCGAAACCGATACGGGTCAGGAACATCTTCATCTGCGCCGGTGTCGTATTCTGTGCCTCATCAAGGATAATAAACGCATTGTCGAGCGTACGGCCTCGCATGTACGCGAGCGGCGCAACCTCAATCAGGCCTTTTTCCATGTTTTTCTGGAAGCTCTCTGCTCCCATGATCTGATACAGCGCGTCGTAGAGCGGCCGCAGATACGGGTCAATTTTACTCTGCAGGTCGCCAGGCAGGAAACCGAGTTTTTCACCCGCCTCAATCGCCGGACGCGTCAGGATAATACGGCCTACCTCATCGTTTCGGAATGCCGTGATCGCCATCGCCATTGCAAGGTATGTTTTTCCGGTTCCGGCAGGGCCGACGCCGAAGACGATCATCTTTTCCCGAATCGCATCCACGTACGCTTTCTGACCGAGTGTTTTCGGTTTGACCGGACGGCCTGCAACGGTGTGGCAGATGCAGTCGCTGTCGATTTCCGCAAGGCTGCTTCCGCTGTCCTCCATAACAAGCGAGATTGCATAATTGACGTTCTGTGTCGTGATATCGTTTCCGCGGCGTGAAAGCTCCAGAAGCTGTGTCAGACATTCCTTTGCGCGCGCTGCATTCGATGCCGGGCCTACAATTTTTAAAACGCCGTCCCGGGAGATCAGCGTAACCGCCAGGGATCTCTCCAGGATTTTTATGTGTTCATCAAACTGGCCGAATACTTTCTTTTCATGTTCGATGGGCAGTTCCATCTGCAGTTCTATCATGTTGTTATTGCTGTTCATCTACCATTGTTTCCTTTCCATCCGACATCTTCTGCATTTCGCAGGGCTGTGCTTCTACGGCCCGTTCTATCACGCGAAGTGTCCCTTTTGTGATACATGACGTATCGTTAAGTTCTATTGTAACATGATTCTCCGATATTTGAAGTCCTTTTTCTGATAAATTTCTGCGGAATTTCTGAAAATTCTGCGAGGCTTTTTCTTTTGCCTCGTGTTCTGAGTAGGTTTCTTTCTGAACTTCAAACGGAAATTTCTGGCGGTAGCCGAAATAAAACGGAAGGGCAAAGTTTTCTGTCAGATAGAGCTGCTGAAGGGACACTTCCTCGTCTGCTCCATTTTCCCTTTTCTCTGTTTTCTGATCCGCCGTTCCGGTCATGCTCCGCAAACTCTCCACAAAATTCTCCGGCAGCAGATTTCCAAGGAAAAATCGGTAAGCAGAAATCTGGAATACCGGCGTTTTTTTCTCTGCTTTCTGATATGTCCGTACCGTATGGGAAAGCGGAAAGGTATCATAATAGTACCACGTCGTCTCAAGGTCAATATCCGCGTCTGCGTGAACATAAGAATAATCATACGTTTCCCCACTGTCATTCACAAGCGGAATCTCGCCCTTTACAAGAATGTCTCCCGCTTGACATGTATCACCGGGGAGCACCTGCGGAATGCCGTTCCGTGTGATAATACGCACGACCGTCCCTTCTTTTTTCGCCACAAGATTCTGCGGATCATCTGCTTTTTCTTCGATCACATAGCCGTCTACGTTTTCTTTTACCGCAAGGACAAGCTGCGTCCCTTCTATTTTTGCGGACACCCAGGTCAGATTCGGAAACTGCTCCCGCAGATACGATGCGGTCTGGCTGCAGTCCACACGTTTTTTCCAGCTTCCATGATGAATCCCGGCCGCGTCAAGGCTGTTTAAGATCGTCTGTGTACTGTTCGCGTAATTTCCTTCCACATGAATATTCCAGATGAACTGCGACAGCGTGTAAAGTCCCGCCAGACAGAGAAAAATGCCAATAAAAAACGCCTTTCTTTTTAAACTTCGCCGGTAAAAGAAAGGCAGTCCCTGTTTTTTCTGTATTCGGATGCGCACACCGCTCTTGCGGCGGATCGGCAGGAGACGGAAGAAATCTTCCGGCAGAAGGCTCATCTCAAAGCAGCCCTGATGTTCTGTCACGTCCCACAGTGTGATGTTATGGTGCCCGCACAGATTGAAAAAACGCTCCGGTTCACGGCCCGTCACACGAATCCGCACATTGCCTTTCCAGAAAACCTTTCCCCGCTGCAAACGCACACCCCCTTTTCAGCATTGGAATGATTGGAATCATTACACTTATTGAAACGTCACCTGATCGATTCTCCCTTCCACCCGCATCTCATCCCCGGAATACGAAACAATCCGGATTCCCTCTCCCACAAGGAGCAGCCTGCCGTATTGTGTAAGCACACAGAGGCGGCACGCATTATATTCCAGAATCCTGCGGTAATTTTCAATCTGCACTTCTCTCCCGCCGTAAAACGTCACAACCGGCTCACCAAAAGCAAGATCTGACGGAACCTGCATCGCCGAAAGCAGCTCCCCGCCCGGCGGATGGAGCAATTTTTTCTGCTTTTTCTTTTTTCGCATCCAAAACCTCCTCCGCTTTGCGGGTCTGCTTTTTATTCTATCGCTATTTTATGCAGAAAAAAGCACAAAAATACCCCGCAGCCACTGGGGTTTCCTGCCCGATCAGGCTGCGGGGTTTCATTTCCCTTTTAAAAACATTTTTTGCAGGGTTCATACCCCTGGGCTTCTGCATTTTCTCTCGTCATCTGATATGCCCGATCCGGATTCATTCTGCCGCAGTTATTTTTGTTATGGTACTTCGATCCAGTCTCTGAAATCCACACGAGCTGTCCTCCATACGGATCCGATTCCTGCGGAGCTTCCGTTACCTGCGGTTCTTCGGCAGTCACTGCCGGCTGTGATTCTTCCGCTGCCTGCGTTTCAACGGTTTCTTCCGCCGTAGCTTCTATGGTTGGCTCAGGTGTCGGCGTCTCGGTCGGGTCAGCCGTTGGAGTTGGGGTAGCAGTCGGAGTCGGGGTAGCGGTCGGCGTTGGTGTTTCGGTCGGTGTTGCTGTCGGCGTTGGTGTTGATGTTTCAGTCGGGGTCGGCGTCGCTTTTTTCGTCGGCGCTGCCGTAACGCTGACGGAAACAGACTCTGCAGATGCCTTCTGTGTTTCCTTACTGCTGTACGTCACAGGTGTCAGCGCACAGGCGGAAACCAGCAACAACACAGGAAGCAGCACAGGAAGTGCTTTCGCCACATGAAACCGTTTCTTTATCGTATTCCAGGTAACCGGAAGCAAAAAGATTCCAAGCAGCAGCAGTGACAATGCATATGCCTTCTCCTCTTTCCAGTAACCGGCTCCCGCCAGCATCATCAGAATACCGAACAGATACCTGAGAAAATTTCCTGCCTTTCTCAGCATATTTCATTCCCCCTCTTGTGTATTTTCTGAATTTCTTACAGCGAAATCCTCTACTGTAAATACGTTGAAAAGAATGGAAAATTACATCACAGATTACGATTCTTTATAGAAAATCATGCTGAACCATATGACCATATGCTCGCCGAGGTAATAATCCATCATGTTTTTTTCAATCAGGTTTGCAACAACGATGCCGTGGCTCTCGATGCATGGATGCATCAGTTCAAGATGGCGGCAGCCGCCTCTCGGGTAGGTACATTTATCGCAGAGCTGGCAGGAATCGGAGGAAAGGGCGAAGGTGAGCAGGGTTTTGTCTTTTAAATGCTGCTCGATTTCGCGTGTGATTTTTTCGTGCTCCGATTTTGTTTTTAATGTCTCATCCATATCCATGATGTTGTCCACTTCTGCGATGCTGGAGAAGAACAGAACGTGATCGTAGTTCATGCAACGCTCCTTACAGACCTCAACAGTGCCGACCGCCGGCGGGCAGGACCAGGAGGCTCCGTAGCGGGAGCACTCCTTTTTGCAGATCTGGCGGACCCGGTCATTGAATTCGATGTCCTCCGGTTTTACAAATGCATACTGATAGATAGGAAACTGGGTAATATATTCTTCGATTTCTGTCTGTGTCATTTTGTCATCCCTTCTCTTTTGTTACAGATCTTTTTCCAGAAAAGCAAATACCATATTCCAGTACGTCTGGAGCATGCGCCCTCTGGTTCCAAACAATTCATGCTTTGCGCCCGGTACTTTTACCATTTTTGCCATGCCGGGACGGCGTTCTGCCATTTTCCGGATCATCCGCTCCTGGGCACGGTTGGACACAAGATGATCGTTCTCCGCCTGAAATAAAAGGACAGGAGCCTCGATCCGTTTCCATCCGCTCCGCATCAGATCGCGGTACAGATGTGCGGCGGCATGGAGCCATCCGTAAGAAGCGGCATTTAGGTGATACAGCGGCTCTTTTTCCCGCTTCTGCTGGTAATAGAGAAAGCGCGGACGGGAGAGGGACGAACTTTGTTTAAAGCTTTCGATTCCCTGGTATGGTTTCTGTCCTACCACATACTGTGTGCCTCGTTCTGTGGCACAGGCAAAAGCTGCGATCCGTTTTGCATCGGCGAACGGCACTTTTCCGGTCAGCGGACGGATCATCGGCGAACTCAAGACCACTTTCCGGAACAGATGCGGCGCTTTGGCGGCCGCTGCTGCTGCGATTCCGCCGCCCATCGAGTGAGAATAGAGAACGAGCGGAAGACCGCATGCCTCTGCTTTTGCTTTTCGTGCAACAAAGAGCAGATCTTCTACATAACGATGGTAGGAATCGACATAAACAAGCGACGGATCCTCCACCAGACGGTAGCTCTTTCCGTGGCCGCAGTGTTCCGGCAGATAAACATGAAAATGCTCTTTGATAAAATAATACACAATCTCTTTATATTTCTCTGCATTTTCCGTAAAACCGTGTGAGATTACAACAACACCTCTCGGGCGGAATGCGCGGTAACGAAGAACATGAATCGGATGACCGCTCTCCCTTTCCCAGTAAAATTCTTCTGCATGAGCGGCGAGGTACGGCTCCACACCATTCTGCATCCGCTCCGCATAATTTTTTTCCTGTAATACGCGTGTTCTCATTAGCAAATCACCTGCTTTCATCCAGATACGAAAGGATATCCTGAAGATTGTCGATGATACAGTCCGGTGTAACTTCAATTTTGTTCGGAAGATGATCCGGGTTGTACCAGCAGGTCAGGATTCCTGCATTTTTTCCGCCGCGGATATCACTTGTGAGGGAGTCGCCGACGATCACAACCTCATCCGGTGCATAACTTCCGATTTCGTTCCATACCGCATCAAAAAAAGCCTTCTGCGGCTTGTCCACACCGACCTGTTCCGAGATAAAAACGCCGTCCAGAAGCTGATCAAGCCCGGAAAAGCGGAGTTTACGCTCCTGTGCAACAGTGGTTCCATTTGTTACTGCATACTGTTTTACGGTAGCTTTCAGCTGTTTTACCAGTTCATCTCCGTGATCGCAGAAGAAAGCCTTATCGCCGAGGCGGATCTGATATTCATCATTGAATACCTTTACCTGATCCGTTGGCAGTCCTTCCGATTCAAAAAATTCATGGAACCGTCCAAGCATCACCTGTTCTCTCGTAAGCTCTCCCGTCTCCAGCCGCTCCCAGTAACCGCGGTTGATCACGCTGTAGCGCTGCAGCATTTCATCCGTGCAGGTTCCCATATGAAACTTGTTGAAACAGTAATCAATTGCATATCGTTCCGACATCTTAAAATTCAGAAGTGTTCCGTCGATGTCCCACAAAATTACTTTTATCAAAGAGAAATCCTCCCTTGGTTTCATTTGTATTTTCCAATTATCTGTTTTTCATTCTAGCATAGATTACAAATACGATCAATTGTATTTTAGGCATTGTATCTTTTGAGAAAAAGTGCTACGATAAAAAAGAATTTCCGTGAAAAAGAAAAGGAAGAAGGAAGAAACACTATGAAATTTACTTATCCAGCCGTTTTTCATAAAACCGAACAGGGAACCTACGAAGGTTATTTTCCAGATCTCGCCTGCTGCTATGCAAAAGGGGATACCCTCGACGAGGCGCTGGAAGATGCCATTCACTCCGCCTATGACTGGATCTCTCTGGAACTGACGGAAGAAGAACCTGATTTTCCACCGGTATCGGATGTGGCAGATCTCGGGAAAAGCGAAGGTGAAATTGCAAGAAATATTGCCGTCAACATCCGGCTTTTTGAGGGATGGGACGAATAAGTTCAAAAAAGAGAAAGAAAACCGTATTGCTGCGATATTCGAAACGCGGCGATACGGTTTTCTTTTTATCTCTTCCAGGTTTTCAACATCTCTTTTTCTTCTTTACTGATCCGCAGCGACTCTCTGATTTTCTGAATTGTTTTGTTATGTGTCCAGTCATCGAGACTGTTTTCTTTCAGCAGTTTCTGTGTTTTTTCCGGAAAATGAATATAACAGATCGATACTGCCCAGGCGACGGCCATTTTTACGTAATAGCCATCGTGATGAATCTTTTTCATCTCCTCCAGCACAGCATCGATATACGCTTCGTTGATAAAAAAGTCCAGCAGACACACAACACCAAACCGGATTTCATATTCCCGGCTGCTTTTCAGCCATTTCTGCAGATATCCATACCAATACTCCTGGTCTTTCTTCATAAAATGGCACGTTGCACAGGAGCTGTCACAGATTCCCCAGCTGTTGATCATCGGCACGAAGCGGTCCAGTTCTGCCGTCTGTTCTTCACTGGTTAGCTTTCCGTAGCCAATCATCATTCCGCGGATCAGAAGCTCCTCGTAGACTTCCGGATTAAACTGTTCGGTATAAACTTCATAGTGGTCTCTTGCTGTCACTTTTGCAATCCGTCGCGAAACCGGAATGCGGACACCAAGAATCCGACAGTTCTGTCCCGGAACAAGAGAGCTGTGAAATTCCCGGTATTTTGCATCTATATTGCTTTCCAGTTCTGCCCGAATGGCCTGCATTACTTCCTGTTCCATATGATTCCCCCTCTCTTTTCTTTTTCTTTAAGATGTTTTACACGCTTTTTACAAATGTTTAACCCTGTTATTTCTGCACTTCTGATAAGATAAAATTAAAGTAAACGATAACATCCACCCTGCCAAATGCCAGATCTTTTCCGGCTGAAAGGTGAGTCTTATGAGAAAGAAATATACATTTTTTCAAAATATATCATTCCTGTGCAAATTTCAGAAGCAGCCAGCCCTTGCAGAAGAAGCGCCAGTTGTTTCCACAACGCTGTCTATTCCGTTTTCCGGACCCGCAGAAAGATCCTTATATTTTACCGAAAACCCGGATTTTACCGCTCCCTCTGCCGGTATCCATTCCCGTCGTTTTCCGGGAAGCCGGATCTTTCTATATTCCAGCGATCCCGAGCACGATCTTGCGGCAGTTCCATCCTCTCTTTTCGATGTGCTGCACCGCTATTTTGCCGTCCATTCACCGGATGATATCGTTTTATGGAAAGATGGCATTCTCTCCTTCCAGACCATGGAAAATCAGCCGCAGCCGTTGACTGCTCTTTGTACACCGGATGATGCACGGGATTCCAAAATCATTCCGTTCCCCACACTGTCAGAACGGCAGCGCATTTCACAGTAACTGCTATTTAGCCAAACCAGCAGGAGCATGATGGAAAATACCCCTTTCCGTCATGCTCCATTTTTTACTTAATTCCGAGAATTCCACTAATCCGCTCTTTCGAAAGCCCCGCGCCGATTACAATCAGCACTTCCTGGCTCTCCGGCACTGCCTGGAATGTCATCTGTTCCCGCGTCGCATTGATTTCGCTCCACACAGTTTCGCCCGTCTTTACAATTCCTTTGATCCGGAATACATTGCCGCATGATGGATCCGCAAAGATTGCTTCTGCTGCCTTTTTCAGCGCTTCTTCCGTAATCTTCGGCTCCAGAAAGCAGAGCGAATCAAATGTCTGCTGCTCGCCGAAATCCAGCTTCCGGTAATCCTCCGAACGGTAACTGCATTCGGAGAGCATTTTGAAATCATCCTCTGTCAGATCATCCCAGTTTTTCTGTAAAATTTCTGCATCAGAAAACTGTCTTCTGCAGCCTGCCTGCTCGAGCGTGCGGTTCAAATGGGCAATCGTTTCTTCTTTCTTTTCCTCCGAAACATTCTGTACTTTGCTCAGCACGATTTTACCAGCGTTCGCCGCCTCGGAAGCCAGCAGATACTCTTCTTCCTCCGACAGCTTCTCATCGAGCCCGGCATCCAGAATCGTGATGACGCTTCCCGCCTCATACCAGCGGTTCAGCGGCTCGTCGTACAGCGTGTCAAAGAACTCATCCACATCGTAAATCCCCGACGGTTCCACGAGAATGCGGTCGTAGCCGCTCATGCCCATCGAGATCAGTTTCGTGCGGAACCGTCTGCGGTGTGTCTCTTTGTCGCATCCGCCGGAAATCATCTCCAGCTCGCACTGATCGCCGCGCAGTTCCTGCAGAAGCAGCATATCCACATTGACTGCCCCAAAATCGTTCTCCAGGATGCCGATGTTCTTTCCCTGTGCCATCAGATACTTTGCGTACTGTTTCAAAAAAGTCGTCTTCCCTGAGCCAAGGAAGCCTGTAATCAGATCAATTTTAATCATTTCTGCTGTCCTTTCTGCTGTCTTTTTCCGTCTGCAGCCTGCGGAGCTTCGAACACTCTATTTTCGTCTGCGCTCTTTGCCGGTAAATGTATCGATGTCTATGCGCCATACGGCAACGCGCTCCACCATCTCCGGCAGAAAAGCGATCTTCGCCTCCGGTGCGATATGCGCCATGATTTTTCCCAGGCCTTTCTTCTTTGCCTCCGGATCTGTCACCTCCGTGATGGTTCCGTTTCCCATGATACTGCGGTACGCATAGGAATACGCACACGTATAGTCACCTGTAATCACTTCATGGTTGTAATCCATCTCCACCGCCACGCGCGGATCTGCTGCAAATGCAGCCGCCTTCCGCCCTTCTTTTGCCCCATGCAGGTACAGACAGACGTGAAGAGTTCCATCTTCTTCCCGGACATCATATCCATAATTCATCGGCACGATAAACATGCCTTCCTCATCCATCGCCCCGATCCGCACAACCTCGCAGCTTTCCAGAATTTCTCTTAAAATTTCAGGATCTGTAATCTCCCGCTTTTTTAAACGCATTTCACGCATCGCAATCACACCTCTCTTATTCGCAGCTATTTATGATATGGCTCCCCGCAGTTAATGCGGTAGCTCCGGTAAATCTGTTCCAGCAGAATAACCCGCATCAACTGATGCGGAAATGTCATTTTCGAAAAACTGAGCGCATAGTTCGAACGCTTCAGAACTTCCTCGCCAAGCCCTAAGGAACCGCCGATCACAAAAATAATATGGCTCGTCCCCTGCACGCCGAGCGTATCTATTTTCTGGGCCAGCTCCTCGGATGTGAGCTGTTTTCCCTTAATTTCCAATGTAATCAGATAAGCGTCATCCCGGATATATTTGAGAAGGCGCTCTGCTTCTTTATTTTTGATATTCGCCTCTACGGTTTCACTCGCGTTGTCCGGCGTTTTTTCATCCGCCACCTCGATAATTTCCAGCTTTGCATAGCGGCTGAGGCGCTTCGAATACTCGGCGATCGCATCCCGCAGATATTTCTCTTTGATTTTTCCTACTGTTAATATCGTAATTTTCATTCTGTAATCTTAAAACCCTTTCGGATATCTGTCAAAAACACCAAAAGCCATATAGATCACTTTTTGTCCGCGTCTATATGGCTTTTAGTTTAGAAAAGCAATGCCTTATGCATTTTTGCTTTTGATATACTCATCAATTCCTTTAGCTCCGGCTTTTCCGGCACCCATAGCAAGGATAACGGTTGCTGCACCTGTTACAGCGTCACCGCCGGCGTAAACGCCTTCTTTGCTGGTCTTTCCGGTTTCTTCCTCAGCTACGATACATTTTCTTCTGTTGACATCCAGACCGTAGGTGGTGGAAGAAATCAGCGGGTTCGGGGAAGTACCAAGAGACATGATAACTTCGTCTACTTCAATTTCGAACTCAGATCCTGGAATCTCAACCGGTCTTCTTCTTCCGGAAGCGTCCGGCTCGCCAAGTTCCATACGGATGCAGCGGATACCGGTTACCCAGTCTTTGTCGTCGGTCAGAATTTCTACCGGGTTGGTCAGAAGGTCGAAGATGATACCTTCCTCTTTTGCATGATGAACTTCCTCTGCACGGGCCGGAAGCTCTGCCTCAGAACGACGGTAAATAACGTGTACCTCTGCGCCGAGACGAAGTGCGGTTCTTGCAGCGTCCATAGCTACGTTGCCGCCGCCGACTACAGCAACTTTCTTGCCGTGTGCGATCGGGGTATCGTAATCATCGCGGAATGCTTTCATCAGGTTGTTTCTGGTCAGGAACTCGTTTGCGGAGAATACGCCGTTTGCGTTCTCACCCGGGATTCCCATGAACATCGGAAGGCCTGCACCGGAACCGATGAAGACTGCTTCAAATCCTTCGTCTTTTAACAGCTCGTCGATGGTAACGGATTTTCCGATGATAACGTTGGTCTCAATTTTAACACCGAGAGATTTTACGTTCTCGATCTCAGCAGCAACTACTTTGTCTTTCGGAAGACGGAACTCCGGAATACCGTAGCTTAATACACCGCCGGCTTTGTGAAGTGCCTCGAAGATGGTTACATCGTAGCCAAGTTTCGCAAGGTCTCCTGCGCAGGTAAGACCTGCAGGGCCGGAACCGATAACCGCGATCTTGTGGCCGTTTTTCTCTGCTGCCGGAACCGGTTTGATACCGTTTTCTTTTGCCCAGTCAGCAACGAAACGCTCCAGTTTACCGATGGAAACAGCGTCGCCTTTGATTCCGCGGACACATTTGCCCTCGCACTGGCTCTCCTGCGGACATACACGGCCGCAGACTGCCGGGAGTGCACTGGACTCACCGATAATTTTGTATGCTTCCTCGAAGTTTCCTTCTTTTACCTGTGCAATGAATGCCGGAATGTTGATATTAACCGGGCATCCTGTGATACATTTTGCATTTTTACAGCCCAGGCAGCGCTGTGCTTCTTCTACTGCTTCGTCTTTGTTGTATCCGAGACATACCTCGTCAAAATTTGTGGCACGTACCTTCGGCTCCTGCTCACGTACCGGTACTCTGTTTAATCCCTTTGCCATTATTTGTCACCTCCGCACTGGCCGCATCCACCGTGATGGGTTGCGCCTTCCTGGTATCTTAAGAGAGCTCTTCCCTCTTCTGTCTTGTACATCTGCTGACGTTTCATAGCCAGGTCGAAGTCTACCAGATGACCGTCAAACTCCGGTCCGTCTACGCAGGCAAATTTTACTTCATTGCCTACCATTAGACGACAGGCACCGCACATACCGGTTCCGTCTACCATGATCGGGTTCATGCTGACAACGGTCGGGATGTTCAGTTCTTTTGTCAGAAGACATACGAATTTCATCATGATCATCGGTCCGATGGCAACACAGACATCATACTGTTTGCCCTGGTTCTGTACAAGGTCGCGGAGTACATCGGTACCCATACCTTTTCTTACGTAAGAACCATCGTCTGTGGTTATGTACAGATTGCTGACAGCAGACATTTCTTTCTCGAGAATAACGAGATCTTTTGTCTTTGCTCCGACAATGGCATCAGCAGTGATTCCATGCTCATGCAGCCATTTTAACTGCGGGTAAACCGGTGCAGTTCCAACACCGCCGGCTACGAATACGATCCGTTTTTTCTTCAGTTCTTCAATATCTTCGCTGCAGAACTCGGACGGCTGTCCCAGAGGTCCTACGAAATCCATGAAAGCATCTCCCGCTTTGAGATCTTTCATTTTTTTGGTAGATTCTCCGATCGGCATGAATACGATGGTGATAGTTCCTGCTTCTCTGTCGTAATCACAAATGGTCAGAGGAATTCTTTCTCCTTCTTCATCTGCCTTGACAATAACAAACTGTCCAGGGAGGCAGTGCTGTGCTACTCGCGGTGCTTCTACTACCATACGGTAGATGTTATTCGCGAGCATTTCCGCTTCTTGAATCTTGTACATAATATCCTCCTAATCTTGTTAGAAATATTTTAACAAAAGCACGACTTGGATTTTCGCGCATTTTATGTTAATACTTTATCACGTTTCCGGTTATTTGTAAACAACGGACAACATCTTTTCCCATCATCCGTGTTCCTCCAGATAATTTTCGAACTGTTCCATGGACATCAAAACTTTTCTCGGCTTGGTTCCTTCCTCCGGTCCTACGACACCGGCATCCGCGAGCTGGTCCATGATTCTGGCCGCGCGGTTGAAACCGATTTTCAGCACTCTCTGGAGCATGCCGATCGATGCCTTATCTTTTTCGATGATAAATTTTCCGGCTTCCACGAAGTAATTATCGCGGTTATCTCCGCCGCCTGCGGCAGAACCGCCATCCAGGCTTACGGTGTGAATCCGTTTTTCGATATCCGGATCATAAGCGTTCTCGCCGTAGTGATCTTTTAAGTAGGCAACGACATCGCTGACCTCTTTATCCGAAACAAAGGATCCCTGCAGACGGGCCGGTTTCTGGTAATCCTGCGGCTTGTAGAGCATATCGCCTTTTCCAAGCAGTTTTTCCGCACCTCCCATGTCGAGGATCGTACGGGAATCTACGCTGGAAGAAACCGAGAATGCAATACGGGACGGCATATTTGCCTTGATAAGACCAGTGATGACATTGACGGAAGGTCTCTGTGTTGCAATAATCAGATGGATGCCGGCCGCACGGGCAAGCTGTGCCAGACGGCAGATCGCATCCTCCACTTCTCCCGGCGCAACCATCATCAGGTCGGCAAGCTCGTCCACGATAATGACGATCTGCGGCAGTTTTTCCGGTTTTTTGCCGTTTTCATCCGGCGGCAGCTCGGCAACTTTCGCATTGTAGCCTTTCATATCGCGCACGTTGAATTCCGCAAATTTGTTATAACGGTCTGTCATCTCCGCAACCGCCCAGTTCAGAGCTCCGGAAGCCTTTTTCGGGTCTGTGACAACAGGGATAAAAAGGTGCGGAATGCCGTTATAAACAGAAAGCTCAACGACCTTCGGGTCGATCATGATCAGTTTGACGTCTTCCGGTTTTGCCTTATAAATAATACTCATAATCAGTGTGTTGATGCAGACCGATTTGCCGGAACCGGTCGCACCGGCGATCAGAAGATGAGGCATTTTCGCGATATCTGCGATGACCGGCTGACCGGCGATGTCTTTTCCGACAGCAAAGGCCAGATTCGAAGAAAAGTTCTTAAACTCCGGTGTTTCAAGAAGATCACGCAGCATCACGGCCGTGTTCGTCTTATTTGGAACCTCGATTCCGACTGCGGATTTTCCCGGGATCGGTGCCTCAATGCGGACATCTGCTGCTGCAAGACTCAGCTTGATATCGTCGGTCAATCCGACAATCCGGCTTACTTTCACGCCCTGTTCCGGCATCAGCTCATACCGTGTGACGGTCGGTCCGCAGCTTACGTTATTGACTGTAACTTTGACACCGAAGCTGTCCAGCGTCTCCTCCAGTTTCCGCGCTACTTCCCGCAGATGCGCATCGGAATCGCCCATGGCACCGCGCGTCCCTTTTTTCAGAAGATTCATCGGCGGTGTTTTGTACTCCGGCCGCTTTTCCTCTGCTTTTTTCCCGATTTCCTGACGAATGCCGTCTACATCCGCCTCGATCTCTTCACAGGAAGACCGCGGATTTCTCGTATGATCCGCAGACGTTTTCTCTTTTTTCGCCTCTTCTGCAGCTTGCCGTGTCATCTCCGGTTCTGTCTTTTCCGGCTCTTCAGCCGGCACAGAACCACGGTGAATCGAAAGCTCCGGCATCTCCATCTGATGGGTATCGTCGTTTTCGTTTAAATCAGCCTTCGATTCCACATGAGAAAGAAGGCGGGATTTCTTTTTCTTCCCGGCTTTTTTCGGTTCCTCCACTGGCTCAAGAATCAGCTCTTTTCCTTCCTCTTCCTCCATCGCAGCTTGGCGCGCCAGACGCTCCTGGCGGCGCTCCTCCGCCATCCGGCGGTGAGCATTCGTCTTTTCATGGATCGGCGCGAGAATCGGCTTCTGCGTCATCACGATCACGGAAATCACGATGGCGATCACAATAATCACCCACGCGCCGATCTGGCCGAATCCCATGCCAAGAATTTTCACGACAGACCCTCCTAAGATTCCTCCGCCGAGATGATCGTAGGCGCTGTCAAAATAGTAATCCAGAAATGTCGTATCTCTCGTATAGCCGGACGTCAGAAGCTGCATAAAAGCGCAGAAAAAGACGAAGCAGCTGATCGCTCCCCCGGTTTTCCGCACAATTAAAAAGTTCTGTCTGTTTGCTATGTAAAATGCTGTTCCAAAGAAGATCAGAACCGGTGCTGCCCACTCTGTCACGCCGAAAAGGCCGAAAAAGAAGTCGCAGACAGCCTGTCCGATCACGCCGCCCATACCGAAATTACTGAGCATCAGCAGAATCGAAACAGCAAGCACGGAAAGCAGAATAATTTCTGCGCGCACTCCCTCGTCCATCGGCTCATGGACTGTGTTTTTCCTTGTGCCGGAGGTACGTTTTGCGGTACTGCTCTTTTTCGCCGTTGTTTTTCTGGCCGTTGTTTGGGTCTGTTTCTTTTTTGCTGTTCCGGAAGCAGAAGTTTTTTTCTTTATCTTCCCGCTTCCCTTTGTTGTATTTGCCATGCAGAACTTCTCCCCTTTCTCGTATTACAGCAGAAAATATCCTGCAATGGAGAATGTCCCGACAAGAAGACAGTACAAAGCAAAATATTTCAGTTTCCGTTTTTTCACCACACGCATCAGAATGCGGATCGTAAAGTAACCGGCAAGTGCCGCCATGAAAACGCCGACCAGATATACCGGATGAAAAACAATTTTATTTTTTCCCATGGTCGCAAGTTCAACGATCGTTGCCCCGATAATCGCCGGAACACTCACAATCAGAGAGTATTTCACAGCGTACGAACGGGTCATGCCGCCGATCACACACGCAGAAATAGTCGAACCAAGACGGGAAAGACCCGGAATCGTGGAAAAGCCTTGGAAGAATCCGGCAATCAGTGCATCTTTCAGCTTCAAATTTTTCTGCGTTTTTTCTCCCTCCGGAAGCATATCTGCCACCACAAGCAGAATCGCCGTCAGATACAGACCAACGCCAGGTGCCAGCAGATTCGAGGAGGTCAGTGCGACAAGGCTCTGAATCATGCCGCCGATTACAGCAGTCGGGATGGTGGTCAGAATCAGCAGGAAAGCAAGCATACGGTAGTTGCTGCCGAGCACCTTCCGGTACTGCTTTCTCTCCTGATGCTGACTGGAAAAGTGTTCCTTTAAATTATGAAACAGATCGATTATGATTCCGCACAGCGCAAGGAAGAGACGTTTCCATTCCTTCGAAAATGTGAGCAGAATTGCAATCATGGAGCCAAAGTGCAAAAGCACATTGAAAAACACCGTCTGCGTATCTTCGATCTTCATAAAGTGACGGAAGATAATCAGATGTGCGGAGCTGCTGATCGGCAGGAATTCCGTGATTCCCTGGATCAGACCCAGAAATAAAGCTTCTATTACTGTCATTTTTTTATCCTGTTCCCTTATTTTTCTCTTTTGTGAAAGTCCGGACAAAACTTCCGTTCGAATTTTCACAGCGAACTCATTCTAACACAAAATCCCCTGAAACACAAGCCGCGCCGTGAAGTCAATTTTCTGTCCCTGCTGCCTTTTTCATCAGCTCATTCAGCTTTTCGAGCGCGCGGGCAATGCCGCCGACCTCGTCGATCAGGCCTTCTTCCACTGCCTGCGGGCCGTCCAGCATTGTTCCGACATCCTTGACCAGCATTTTCGTATCGAGCATCAGCTCCTCGAGCCGTTCCTTGGTGATTTTAGAATGGGCCGATACAAAACCTGTGATCCGATCCTGCGTCTTTTCCATATTACGGTACGTCTGTGCAACACCGATGAACATGCCGTTTGTACGCACCGGGTGAATGACCATGGTGGCACTCGGCACGATCAACGAATAGTCTGCTGCAACGGCGAGCGGAACACCGATCGAATGACCGCCCCCTAAAACGAGCGATACCGCAGGCTTTCGCATGGACGCAATCATTTCTGCAATTGCAAGACCGGCCTCCACATCTCCGCCTACGGTATTCAGGAGAATCAGAAGACCATCAATACTTTTGTCCTCCTCGGCACGGGCAAGAGCAGGGAGAATGTGCTCATAGCGCGTCGCTTTCGTGCGCTCGCCGAGTGATTCATGCCCCTCCACCTCGCCGATGATGGACAGCAGATAAATGTTGGTCTTCAGTTCTACAATATTTTCTTTTTCTGTCTGGTTTTTCTGTGATTCTGCCATACGGATTTCCTCTTTTCTGCTATTCCAAAATAGCTTCATCAGTATGCGCAGATTCTTATGATTCTATGTAATTTCCAGTGAAATTACTCATCCAGGTTGGTGTATACGTACTGTACGTCGTCATCGTCATCCAGCAGATCCAGGGTACGGTTCAGGTCTTTTAATGCCTGCGGATCGGTCAGCTCTACGTAAGTCTGTGGGATCATGGTAACGTCTGCCTCTGCCATGGCGATACCGTCTTTTTCCAGAGCCTCACGTACTGCGGAGAAGTCATCCGGATCGGTGATGATTTCGTAGCTGTCCTCTTCGTCTGCGAAGTCTTCTGCGCCTGCATCCAGAGCAAGCATCATCAGATCGTCAGCATCCATTTCGCACTCTTCTTTGTCGATGATGATCTGGCCTTTTTTGTCGAACATGTAGGATACGCATCCCGGTGTTCCAACGCTTCCGTTTCCTTTGGTGAAAGCGCTTCTTACGTTTGCTGCAGTACGGTTCTTGTTGTCGGTCAGAGTCTCTACGATGATCGCGATACCATTCGGGCCATAACCTTCGTAGGTGATACGCTCGTAGTTGTCTGCGTTTGCATCTCCGGCAGCTTTTTTAATACCGCGGTCGATGGTATCGTTCGGCATGTTGTTTGCTTTTGCTTTTGCGATAACGTCACGCAGCTTGCTGTTGTTTGCCGGATCCGGTCCGCCCTCTTTGACAGCGATTACGATCTCACGGCCGATGATGGTAAAGATTTTACCTTTTTTTGCATCGTTTTTTTCTTTCTTATGCTTAATATTGGCAAACTTGGAATGTCCTGACATGTTTATTCTCTCCTTTTTCTCTGTTTCAGCGAATCTGTGCTTCAGCGTAAAGCCATTAATAAAATATATCACTTTCCCTGACATTCGTCAAGAATCGGGAAAGGATTCTCATCAGCCTTATGTAAGCAGGTCCAGGCTGATTTTCAGGGCTTCGTCCACAGAAGCCAGCTGTTCTTTGTTCAGATGGCAGATCTTATCTTTCAGCCTCCGCTTGTCGATGGTGCGGAGCTGTTCCAGCAGGATCACGGAATCCCGCATGATCCCGTAGGCGGAAGCTTCGATTTCTATATGCGTCGGCAGTTTTGCCTTGTTCATCTTGGATGTGATGGCTGCGCAGATCACGGTGGGGCTGTGTTTGTTGCCGATATCATTTTGTATGATCAAAACCGGGCGCACACCGCCCTGCTCGCTTCCTACGACCGGCCGCAGGTCTGCATAAAAAATATCGCCTCGTTTAATCATCAATGTTGTTCACTCTCCGATTTTTATGGTCTGGCTTAAGTATTCCCGTTTTTTCTCGGAGGTATACCTGCAGGGACGGGAGGTTCCGTCGGAAGGCTTTAAAAGACGCTGTGGCGTTCCAAAGTTTCCTGTCCCCGGAACAGTGGGTCGAAAGTAAGGGTTTGGATCAGGTCGCCGGCGAGCACGGAGGCTTCGTTTCTCTGGCTGGCGGCAAGTTCTCCCAGCAGCCCGTGGAGAAAGACTGCCGCTGCCGCAGTGCGGTCTGCCGGCTGCGGATGGGGCGCATGGTTTTGCTGTACCAGCAGAGACGCGAGAATACCGGCGAGGACATCTCCGCTTCCCGCTGTCGCAAGAGCGCTGCAGCCGGATGTATTGATGTAAACGCGGCCCTCTGGCGAGGCGACAACCGTGCGGGCGTCTTTCAGGACGCAGATGGTGTGAAACCTCTTCGCAAAATCAAGTGCGGCGGCGGGCAGATCTTCTTTCAGTTCTGCGATGCTTTTTCCGGTCAGCCGCGC
>OLVT01000748.1_pt1 | contig 33393 bp, 25 predicted proteins | sample 1673241 | NCBI WGS metagenome assembly OLVT01 (sample SAMEA3178936, study PRJEB25190) | human gut metagenome | biome: human gut; feature: human-associated habitat; material: faeces | place: Austria | collected 2013 | reverse complement strand
TCTCGGAAGCTTTTTCTTTGTGTGGCATAGTGATTTCCATCCCATTCCGCAAGTGGTCAAACTTTCAATGAAAATACTCTCATATCGAGTATTTGCAAGGGTTTATTGCAGAATTTACGTTCCTGAAATACAACGGCCGGGAGAGCGTCGGTTGCGTGGGCCCATCGCGGCGCATAAACTACGCTTTCTGCCTGTGAAGTGCGGTTTCGGTGGTAGTTGGGGGCTGGTGCGGCGTGTTGGATTACTATGCCGATATGCGAAAGGAGAAGCTATGCGGCACGCTATCGAAGACGTTGAGTATGCAGAATACCTTTTCGACCGGTTCTACGGCATCGGCAGCTGCGAGTCGGGCGGCGTGACCCGGCTCGGCTACACCGAGGTCGAGGACGAGATGCACCGGGCCTTGTGCGCGCTCGGCGAGGAGAAGGGCTACGGCCACTTCGCCGACCAGGTGGGCAACACCTACCTGTACCGTCAGCGGTACAGCATGGACGAGCCCTATTGGCTGGTCGGCTCGCACCTGGATTCGGTGATCGAAGGCGGGCGCTACGACGGCGTCGCGGGCATCATCGCCGGGCTGCTGGTGATGGGTTGGGCCGAACGCGACGGCCTTGACCTGCCCATCCGCGTGGGCGCTATGCGCTGCGAGGAGTCCAGCAACTTCGGCAGGAGCACTATCGGCAGCGGCCTTATCACCAAGGAGATCTACAAGCACGACGTGGGCGAGGCCGTGAACCAGCAGGGCGAAACGCTGCACGAGGTGTTCGACCGTAAGGGCTACAGCCTGACGCCCGAGCGTGTCCAGGGCATCCGCGAGTACCTTGAGCTGCACATCGAGCAAGGCAAGGTCCTGGAGGAATACGGCGACGCCGTGGGCATCGTGAGCACCATCGCCGGCCCGCGCCGCTTCAAGGTGCACGTGCACGGCAACGCGGAGCATTCGGGTGCCACGCCCATGGGCATGCGCTCCGACGCGCTCGCGGCGGCGGCCGAGATCATCTTGGAAGTCGAGGAGATCGGCAAGTCCGAGGCCATGCATCAGTCCGTGGCCACGGTGGGCGTCGTAACGAACCACCCCAACGCGCTCAACGTCATCCCCGGCGAGGTGGAGCTGGGCATCGACATGCGCGGCATCGACGTGGCCAGCCTCGACCGCATGGAGGCGCGCCTGAAGGCCGCGTGCACGCGCATCTGCGAGAAGCGCCGCCTCAAGTACTTCCGCGAGAAAACCTCCGACATCCCGCCCATCGAGATGTCGTCCGAGACCCAGCAGAAGCTGCTCGACGCGGCGAAGCGCCTGCACATCCCGCATCGGCTGATGATCAGCGGCGCAGGTCACGACGCCATGTCGTTCGCGCACATCTGCGACACGGGCATGGTGTTCATCCCGTGCGCGAAGGGCATCAGCCACAACAAGAAGGAGTTCGCCACTATCGAATCGATTCTCGACGGCGCGATGGTGATGTACGAGCATTTGAAGGAAGAGGCGCTATGATCCTGGTGAAAGACGGCCGCGTCATCGACCCTGCGCGCGGCATCGACGATGTGCTCGACCTGGTGATAGACGGCGGCAAGATAGCGAAGATCGGCAAGTACCAGCGCTCGGAGGACTATGAGCGCATCATCGAGTCGAAGGGCTGCGTGGTGGCTCCGGGCCTGGTGGACGTGCATGTGCATTTCCGCGATCCGGGCTTCACGTACAAAGAAGATATCGAAAGCGGCGCCGCGTCGGCCGCTGCCGGCGGGTTCACCAGTGTGGTGTGCATGGCGAACACGAAGCCGCCCGTGGACAACGCGGAGACGCTCGGCTACGTGCTCGAGCGCGGGGCGCGTTGCGGCATCAACGTGCTGACGTGCGCGACCATCAGCCGCGGCATGCAGGGCCGCGAGCTGGTGGACATGGAGGAGCTTGCCGCCCATGGGGCCGCGGGATTCACCGACGACGGCATCCCGCTGATGGACGAGGCCCTGGTCAAGAGCGCGATGGAGCGTGCGGCGAAGCTCGACCTGCCGCTTTCGTTCCATGAGGAGGACCGCGCGTTCATCGAGTCGCCGGGCGTGAACCAGGGCGCCGTGTCGAAGGCGCTGGGGCTGGGCGGCGCGCCGGCGCTGGCCGAGGACGTGCTGGTGGCGCGCGACTGCATGCTGGCGCTGCACACGGGCGCGCAGGTGAACATCCAACACATCAGCTCGGCGAACTCCGTGCGGCTGGTGCGCCTGGCGAAGGAGATGGGCGCGCACGTGACGGCTGAGGCCACGCCGCATCATTTCTCGCTGACCGAGGACGCCGTGCTGGAGAAGGGCACGATGGCGAAGATGAATCCGCCGCTGCGAACGCAGGCTGACCGCTACGCCATCATCGAGGGCCTGAAGGACGGCGCGATCGACATCATCGCCACCGACCACGCGCCGCATTCCGCCGAGGAGAAGGCCAAGCCGTTCGCCGAGGCGCCCAGCGGCATCATTGGGCTGGAGACCGCGCTTGCCCTGGGCATCACGAACCTTGTGCGCAAGGGCCACCTGACGCTCATGCAGCTGATCGAGAAGATGAGCCTGAACCCGGCGAAGCTCTACAAGCTGGCCAAGGGCGCAATTGCGGAAGGCGCCGACGCCGACCTGGTGATCTTCAACGAAGGCGAACGCTGGCATGTGGGACCGAAGTTCGTCTCGAAGGCGGCGAACACCCCGTTTGCGGGGGAGGACCTTTACGGGAAGGTGAAGTACACCATCTGCGCCGGCAACGTGGTATACGAGGACGGCGAGTAAGGGCTCCCCGGGTTGGAGCAGAGGTTGTTTGCTGTAGGGTTTCCCCCGGCAGCGCTGTGTGGCGCTGCCGGGGGGATTGTGGGGTGGCGTTGCTGATCCGCGAGGTGAATCAGCAGTGGATGCAGGCAGGGGGCTCTGCTTTCTCTTGCGTGACGCTGACCCGTTGATGATAACTTGGCTAATCAATCTCCCATCGCCTTATGGGGCAATCCCGGACCCAATTAGCTGCCAGCTAATGTCCACCACTGCTACTTGATATATACTGGATGTATATTACCTGGTGAGAGCTTCGGTTTTGCATTTGCTCCGTGGTTCCAGGGTCTTTTTTCGTTGCGTTCCGAGAGGAGCTTTGCGTGATGGAAGGTTCTAGGGAGGAGGGCGCCCATTTTCCGGACGCAGCCCCTGAATACGTAGCGCATATCTCCGAGGACGGGGAACGGGTCGAATCCGTAGAAACCCATCTGCGCCAGGTCGCCCAGCTGGCTTCGACATTTGCCGATGATTTCGGTGCGGCGTCATGGGCGTACGCTGCCGGCATCGCCCATGATATTGGGAAGTTTTCCCTTGCTTTCCAGCGGAGAATCCTGCACGATGGTCCCAAAGTCGATCATTCGACGGCGGGTGCTGCGGAGCTTAGCAAATATGCCGCAGGAATGCTCTCGTATTGCGTTGCCGGCCATCATGGCGGTTTGCCGAATGGAGGGACGATCCTCGATGATGGCGGAACGCTTCTTGGTCGTCTTAACGCTGCCGAGCGCAACGCAATTCCCGATTACTCAAGCTATCGCAATGAAATCACGCTATCTTGCCCCGATGCTCCGCGATTCAGCGTCATTCCATCGGACAACGAAAGCGGGGCGTTCAGCACGTCGTTCATGACGCGCATGGTTTTCAGCTGCCTCGTCGACGCCGATTTTCTTTGCACGGAAGCGTTCATGAACAACGCTGGTCGACAGGGTGTCGAAGGAGACTCCCTGGAAGTGCTTCGCGATAGGATGGAAAAGCACCTTCAGTCGTTTTATCCTCCGCGCACATGGGTGAACGAGATCCGTTGTTCCCTGCTTGATGACTGTTTGACGGCTTCCTCGCAGCAGCCTGGCGTATTCTCCTTGACCGCTCCAACGGGTAGCGGGAAAACGTGGGGTTTGCTTCGGTTCGCGCTCAATCATGCTTGTTCGCAGTCCAAACCCATGCGCAGGGTTATATGCGCCATTCCTTACACGTCTATCATCGAGCAGAATGCCCAGGAGTATCGCAAGGTTCTAGGTGCTGAAAATGTTCTGGAGCACCACAGCTCGTTTGACTATGGGGAATCTGACGATCCGAAAGATCTTGGCTATCGGCTTAGGCTGGCTGCTGAAAACTGGGACGCTCCCGTTGTGGTCACCACGAACGTCCAGTTGTTCGAGTCCTTGTATGCGTCGAAGACGTCACGATGCCGAAAGCTGCATAATATTGCCAATAGCGTCATCTTGCTTGACGAAGCCCAAATGATACCTGTGAAGTATTTGAAGCCTTGCGTGAAAGCGCTTTCCGAGCTGGTGAACAACTACGGCTGCTCGGTCGTTCTTTGCACGGCAACGCAGCCGTGTATGGATGGATTCTTCGCAGACGAGGGTCACAAAGTTCGGGAAATCGCGACGAACCCTGCGGCTCTTGCGAAAACCTTGTCACGCGTTCGCTACCAAAGCGACGGCGCGGTAGCGGACGATGCGCTGGTGCAGAGCCTCCTCGGCCAGCATCAAGCGCTCTGCATCGTGAACAGCAGGAAGCAGGCGCGGGCGCTGTACGACATGATTGCGGAGCAAAACGAAGATGGCGTATTCCATCTGACCACTATGATGCATCCCCTCCACCGTCAGAAAAAGATCGCGGAAATCAAAGCGCTCCTTCGCGCTGAGCAACGCTGCATCGTGGTGGCCACTTGCCTTGTGGAAGCAGGCGTCGACTTTGACTTCCCGGTGGTGTATCGAGCGGTTTCCGGCGTGGATTCGCTCGTTCAGGCAGGTGGGCGCTGCAACCGCGAAGGAAAGCGCGAAAAGGACGACAGCATTGTTCACGTGTTCACACCGGCTGACCATTACGCTGTTCCGGCAGAGGTTGAGCAGCGCGCTGCTGTGGCGCAGAGCGTCATGCCGTCGCTGCTGTCGGTTTCGGACGGTTGCCTCGAGGTAGAGGATGGCGTGCCTGCCTATTTCGATCGCCTGTATAAAGCCAAGGGCGAACGCGAGCTGGATGCGAAGAATGTTGTTCCTCGCATGTCGCAGCTTGATCCCAGAAAATCTCCTCGGGACGGCTCTCCTATTTGCGTCTTTCCTTTTTCGGATGTCGGCAACGATTTCAAGCTCATCGAGGAAGGGTCGTTCCCTCTGGTCATTCCTTGCGAGGAAAACGATGGCGCTATCGAACGGGCTCGTAGTGGCTTGCTGACAAGGGGAGATCAACGGCTGCTCTCGCGTTATACGGTGTCGATTTACCTCAACGATTTAAAGGCACTTGATGAGGTGGGTGCCATTGAGCCGCTTAGTGCCAGCACGTACATTTTGCTGGACGGGCAATCTTATCGAGACGACGTTGGACTGGATATTGCCCGCGAAGGAGGTGATGCCGTCTTCTGCTAATCGACTTACGCAGCATAGACGGTTTGCGCCGTATGTCAAAACGAAAGGAGGTTGGGACGTGTCGTTTGGTTTCAGTATTGAAGCATGGGGCGAAAGGGCGCTGTTCACGCGGCCTGAGCTTAGCGTTGAGCGTGTGACTTACGACGTTATCACGCCAAGCGCCGCTCGAGGTTTAATTGAAAGCGTGTATTGGCATCCAGGAATGCGTTATGTCATCGACCGGATTCATGTGATCAACCCGATTGAATTCAGCAGCGTTCGAAGAAACGAAGTGAAGGCGAAGGCGAACTCTAGGAGTATGAGGCGCGCTGTCCAAGGGTTGGAAGGGCTTCCTCATCTTTATACCGGGCAAGAACGGGAGCAGCGTTCTTCGGTATGCTTGACGAATGTGCGTTACGTTATCGAAGCGCATTTTGTCATGACTGATCAAGCGAAGCCGGGAGATAACCCAGGTAAATTCTGCGATATCTTGAAACGTCGTTTGCGAAAAGGGCAATGCTACAGCCAGCCCTATTTTGGTTGCAGGGAGTTTGCGGCTAATGTGCGCCTTTTGGAGGACGGCATCCCGATAGGTGTATATGCCGATTTGCCCGAGCGTGATTTCGGCATCATGCTATATGATATGGATTACGCAAGCCCTAATGATATTACGCCGATGTTTTATCGTGCGGTTATGCATAACGGAGTCATCGATGTGTCGAAAAGCGAGGTGTATCGATGATCATCCGTTCATTGGTGGATTATTACGAACAACTTTGCAAATCCAAGGCAGACGAAGTACCCAGTTATGGCTGGCTGTCTCAACCAATCCATTATTTTTTGATGCTGTCTCCAGATGGTCGACTCCGGTCGATCGTCCCGTGCGGCAACGAAAAACATGGGCTTCTTGCGGTTGTTCCTCAAAAGCTTCGGGGTACTTCCGATGGAAGGGCAAACTTCCTGTGGGATAACTCTCTCTACCTATTGGGCGTTAACGGGGATGGTTAGTTAGAGGATGGCCTAAAAAGCTTCAATAAGTCAAAGGTTCTGCATGATGAAGTGTTGGCGGATTGCGAAGGACCAGTATCGAAAGCCATTAAAAGCTTCTATGCATATTGGGACCCCGTCGAAGGGCGGCTTGACTCGATTCCCGGGTTTAGCGATGACGTGTGCTGCAAAGGAAAGTTCCTTGCCTTTTGCGTAGATTTTGGTTCAGATTTTACTGAAGCGTACGCGGACTCTGAAATCAAGAAGAGTTGGGGTGCATGGTATTCGAGCAATAGCGATTTGCCGGTTATGGTTTCGCTTGTAACGGGGAAGATTGGACCGATAGCTTTAAAGCATCCAATGGTGAAAGGGATTGGCGGAGGTACGTCAAAGCTTATCAGCTTTAATCAAGAAGCTTTCGAATCTTATGGGCACGCAAATCAGCAAGGGAAAAATGCTCCGGTTGATCTCATGTCTGCACATGCCTATTCCTCGGCTTTGAATTACCTTGCTGCTAGTCCCGAACACCGGAGTCGTCTAGGTAGTGTGACGGTGTTGTATTGGTCTTCTGCGATAGCCTCTGACCATTCGAATTGCTCGGTCTTTTCGCTTGCTATGGGTTTCGCCCCTGTGAATGGTTTAAAGAGCAGCGAAAAAGGACAGCTTTCAGAAATCAAGGCGGTGATGGAGGGTCTTTCGAAAGGAAAGCTGGTTTGCGATAAAGCCGTAGCGCTTGAGGATGAGTTCTTCTTGCTGGGAGTCGATGCTTCGAGCAAGGGGCGTTTATCCCTGCGCTTCTTTCTGCGGGATTCATTTGGCGAAGTGATGCGCCACGTTGCGAATCACTATCGGATTACCGACGTATGCCATGCTGCTTTCGATCCGCCGATTGCTACCCCATATCGTCTTCTTGGCAGCCTTGAAAACCCAAATGCGAAGGATCCGGTGGTCAGCTCGCAGCTTAGCGCCCCGCTTATGCGTTCGATATTGCAAGGGGCAAGGTATCCCGAGGCATTGTTCCAGAACGCCCTGCTTCGCGTTCGCGCTACGAAAACGGTTAAGCGAGAGCACGCAGCCATTATCAGGGCATATTTGATTCGAAACGCAAGAATGGAAGAGAAGGAGATCACCGTGGATGTAAACCCTTCGAACGAAAACGAGGCGTATGTGCTCGGTCGGACATTTGCCGTTCTCGAGCAAATTCAGGAAGCGGCAAATGGGAAGGCGACCATAGCCGATCGTTATTTGAACGCCGCTTGCTCGACTCCTGCAACGACGTTCCCCGTTCTGTTGAAGTTGAGCGTCGCTCACTTGTCGAAGGTTTCTCGTGATAGGCCTGGGCTTGGGGTCCATCTGGAAAAGGCGCTCGGCGAGCTCATGGAGATGCAGCAGACGTCTTTCCCTAAGCGGCTTTCGCTTATCGACCAGGGCAGCTTTCTGTTGGGCTATTACCAGCAGAAGCAGGCGCGCTACAAGAAAAACGACGAGCAGGAAGCATAGCAACGCAGTTTCGAATTTGGAGGCATGATCATGAGCAACCCTATTACCAATCGCTACGATTTCGTTGTGTTCTTCGATGTTGAGAACGGCAATCCCAATGGGGATCCCGATGCCGGCAACATGCCGCGAATCGACCCTGAAACCGGATATGGCGTGGTGACGGACGTATGCCTGAAGCGCAAAATCAGGAACTACGTGGAAACGGTTAAAGAAGGGGAGCCTGGGTTCGAAATCTACATCAAGGAAGGCGTCCCCTTGAATGTGAGCGATCGACGAGCATACGAGGAGCTGGGAATCGATCCTAAGGAAACGAAGAAGCTGAAAAAGGATAACCCTCAGCTCGATGTCCAGCTGCGTGATTGCATGTGCAAGGCGTTTTACGATATTCGCACGTTTGGCGCCGTGATGACCACCTTCGTGAAAGATAACCTCAACTGCGGTCAGGTTCGAGGCCCTGTCCAGCTAACCTTCTCTCGCAGCGTCGACCCGATAATCCCGCAGGAGGTCACCATTACGCGCGTGGCTATCACCAAGGAGGACGATACGGCGAAAAAGGGTACCGAAATGGGCCGGAAGTACGTGGTTCCCTACGGCCTGTATCGTTGCGAAGGCTTCGTTTCCGCGAACCTGGCTCGCAAAACCACCGGTTTCTCGGAAGAAGATCTTGAACTTCTCTGGAGCGCCATCATCAACATGTTCGAGCACGACCATTCCGCCGCTCGCGGCAAGATGGCCGTTCGCTCCCTTATCGTGTTCAAGCATGATTCCGAACTCGGTAACGCGCCCTCGTATCAGCTGTTCGATGCTGTGAGCATCGCGAAAAAAGACGGCGTTGAGGCGCCTCGCTCGTTTAAGGACTACGAGGGCGTTGTCATTGATGAGGACGCTATCCCCGCAGGTGTGGAAGTGATTCGCAAGCTTTAGGGGTGGATATGCATTCGGACGAGGAGTTCTTGGCGCTTTCGGGCATCCAGCATTTCGCATTTTGCCGCAGGCAGTGGGCGCTTATCCATGTCGAAAGGCGTTGGCAGGAAAACTATCTTACGGCGTCTGGGCAGATGATGCATCAGCGAGCCCACGACGAGGAGATTCGGGAGCGTCGCGGTGCATTGCTCATAGTGCGTGGGCTCTTCGTCCGGTCATCTGAACTGGGGCTTTCGGGTGTTTGCGATATCGTTGAGTTTCATCAGGACGAACAGGGGGTTCCCTTGTTCGGCGAAGATGGTGCTTGGATGCCGGTTCCTGTCGAATACAAGCGAGGGAAGTCGAAAAGCGGAGAATGCGATCGCTTGCAGGTATGTGCTCAGGCGATGTGCCTTGAGGAGATGCTCGGCTGCGACATAGCAAGTGGTTTTTTGTTCTACAAGCAAACGCAATCGAGGGAACCTGTTGCTTTTACGGAGGAACTGCGAGACTCGGTGCGAAAGCTGTCGGCGGAAATGCATGATCTATTCCGTAAAGGCCACGTTCCTCGTGTGCGCAAGGGGAAGACGTGCTCGGCTTGCTCTTTGCGTGACGAGTGCTTGCCGTCTTTGCAGCCGCGTTCCGCAACTTCCTACATCGATGCGGCATTGGAGGCTTGGAAATGAAGAAGATCAAGAACACGCTGTACGTGTTTACCGAAGATGCTTACCTGACGCTTGATAGTGAAAACGTTGTTGCGAAAGTTGGCAGCGATGCCCTGGGGAGATTTCCGCTGCATGCACTTGAAGGAATCAGTTTGTTTTCGTATGCCGGCGCAAGCCCGGCGTTGATGGGTGCTTGCTGTGAGCGGGGCATAAGGCTTTCGTTCTTCTCTCCGAGCGGAAGGTACCTTGCGGATGCGAGAGGCGCGTGCACGGGAAATGTGCTGCTGAAGAAAGCGCAGTTCAGGGCTTCGGAAAATGATCGTTATTCGCTTGCCGTGGCTCGTAATTGTATTTTGGGCAAGGTGTACAACTCGCGCTGGGTTTTGGAGCGCGCGATTCGCGATCACGGTCTTCGCATGGACGTTGACGCCATGCGGGCGGCGTCTGCGCGCTTGTTCGATTCCGTGGAAGTGATCCGGGAGTGCGATTCGCTCGATTCGCTGCGTGGAATCGAGGGCGATGCCGCGCAGGTTTACTATTCGGTGTTTGATCAGATGATACTTCGAAATACGGATGTTTTTCATTTCGCGGGTCGTTCTCGTCGCCCACCGCGTGATCGGGTCAATGCGATGCTGTCGCTGTTCTATTCTGCTTTGGCGCGCGACTGTGCTTCGGCCTTGCTTGGGGTTGGCTTGGATCCGTCGGTTGGGTTCATGCATGTAGATAGGCCGGGAAGGGATTCCCTTGCGCTTGACTGCATGGAGGAGCTTCGGCCGATATTTGTTGATCGGTTTGTGTTGACGGTGATTAACAATCGCGTAGTGAGCGCCGACGATTTCGATATCAGGGAAACCGGCGAAGTGCGGCTGACGGACGATGCTCGGAAGAAGCTGTTCAAAGCATGGCAAGATAGGAAGCGTGAGACGCTGATGCATCCGTTTGTTAAAGAGAAGATTCCTCGCGGGCTGGTCCCTAATGTGCAGGCGCAATTGCTGGCAAAGTTTCTTCGTGGGGATCTGGATGCCTACCCGCCGTTTCTTTGGAAGTAGGGTGCTGAGATGATTTTGATCACGTATGACATCGATACCACCGATGCGGCTGGGCGAAAGCGTCTTAGAAGGATTGCAAAAGCCTGTGTGAATTACGGTCAGCGGGTGCAGGCATCGGTTTTCGAATGCGATGTCGATGCGGCAACATTGGTCACCTTGAAAGCCGCGTTGCTTGAAATCGCCGACCCCGCAAAAGACAGCTTGCGGATTTATCACCTGGGAAGCAAGTGGCAGGGGAAGGTTGAGCATTTCGGTGCTAAGCCCAGTTATGACCCGGAAGGGTTTCTTGCTTTGTGAGGTTGCGAACCATAGGCGATCATGCTCTACGAGGGAGGTTCGCACCCCGTTATGGCGCTTTTCGCTGCTGTTTTGCGGAGTTTGTCGACTGAATTTGCGGCGGCGGTCTTTGAAAATACAACACTTTGCTGATAATAGATTGATGCTACAAAATGTAGCGGTCGCTCCCCGCAAGGGGAGCGCGGATTGAAATACCGCATTGATTCTGGTCAACCCGCAATCTACATGTCGCTCCCCGCAAGGGGAGCGCGGATTGAAATAACCGTGCAGATTGTGTACTCACAATACTGCTGCTGTCGCTCCCCGCAAGGGGAGCGCGGATTGAAATAATCGCACCCATGGCCTGCCCGGCATAGTTCGCGTCGCTCCCCGCAAGGGGAGCGCGGATTGAAATGTGTATTGTGACACGGATTCGCTTCATCTGCTCGTCGCTCCCCGCAAGGGGAGCGCGGATTGAAATATGCCAGGCGTAAAATCAGATTGCCCGAAGTCAGGCGTCGCTCCCCGCAAGGGGAGCGCGGATTGAAATCTCGTCGAGCAAAAGCGCTTGGCAACCGGCGATGGTCGCTCCCCGCAAGGGGAGCGCGGATTGAAATTAAGACGTCCACGCCATTAGGATTAGCCCCGCTAGGTCGCTCCCCGCAAGGGGAGCGCGGATTGAAATGAATGCCTGGCCGTAATTAGTCGGGAAAACGCCGTCGCTCCCCGCAAGGGGAGCGCGGATTGAAATTGCAGCTTATCGACCGCCAGGCCCAGCGCCTGGCGTCGCTCCCCGCAAGGGGAGCGCGGATTGAAATAAAGGTCCAGGACGAGTTAGGAACTTTGTACAGGTCGCTCCCCGCAAGGGGAGCGCGGATTGAAATCGAGACCGTTAGGGTTCTTTATCTCGCTATCATGTCGCTCCCCGCAAGGGGAGCGCGGATTGAAATTGGATATGGTTTTGCATTTCCCTGGCGGCCTGGCGTCGCTCCCCGCAAGGGGAGCGCGGATTGAAATGCAAGCGCCGATGCGCGGGAGCCGAATATGGTGCGTCGCTCCCCGCAAGGGGAGCGCGAGTTGAAATAAGCAGGACGTAAACGCCTGCATCGGCGGCGGTTGTCGCTCCCCGCAAGGGGAGCGCGGATTGAAATCTGACCCGGGAAGCAAAACCAGGGGAGCTTATCGTCGCTCCCCGCAAGGGGAGCGCGGATTGAAATTCGATAAACTCCGAAGTGTCTACCGTAAACCTGTGTCGCTCCCCGTAAGGGGAGCGCGAGTTGAAATGCCTTGGTAGGAGGCGACCAGGCGGCCTATACGGTCGCTCCCTGCAAGGGGAGCGCGGATTGAAATTTCCGACGCGTGAAGCAAGGCGGCAAGCCGGGCATCGCTCCCCTCAAGGGGGCGTGGGTTGAAATATTACTTGTCAATGTGAAACTGCTCCAAAGCTGCGTCGCTCCCTGGATGGGGCGACGTGCTTGGACGCGGTGAACGCTTATTGCTGCGTCTCTGAAGGGTCCGTTCGCGCGTCTAAAGGTCGGTAACTACGATTTGAAAGCCAAGGACCTCCTCTCCTCTAGCCCCTCACCATCACGCAAAGGCGTTTCTCCCCGGGCTTTTGCCCCACGATCTCGCAGGCTATGAGCGCATCTAGCGCGTGCTTCGCTTTGCTGCGATCGGGGCCGGCGGATCCCCAGCATGGCAGGCTCTCGTAACCGTTGGCCTTTGCGCCGGGTTCGCTTTTCCCGCATGCTACCTTGAGGACGACCGCCCTGCGCGCTTCGCTGCCGAGCGCTCGAATCGTCGCGGCCAGGGCGTCGCTCAGCTCATCAGGCACATCGGGCATTTCGAGCGGCTTGACGGAAGCGGGAACCTCGCCCGTTTCGACGACAGCGAGGATCCGGGCTCCATACGCCTGCGCGGCTTTTGCGGTCATCCCGTCGACCTGCAGAAGCTGCTCAAGGTTTTCCGGCCTTTTGCGGCAGATGCCGCGCAACGCGCGTTCAGTCAGGGCCCCGCCGGCGCCACCGCTTTCCGATACCGCGGCGCATGCGCTCTTGAGGCTAACGAAAAGCGCGCGCTCGTCGTCCGTCAGCGGCCTTGTGTCCTCGGCGCGCACGATGCCGTCGACGGGCGCCGCGCAGTTGTCGCATCTTCCGCACCCTCCGTCATCAGGGGGTTTCTCGCCGAAATAACGCAAAATGAGATCACGCCGGCAGGTGTTTTCGTCCCTGCAGAAATCCCGCATGTCGAAGGCGAGCCCCTTTTGCCTGGAACGTTGCGGGTCGTTTTGGCCTTCGCCGCCCGCTTCCGCCATGAACAAAGCGGTTTGCAGGTCCTGCTCGTCCCACAGCATGATCGTGTCGCCGGGCTTTCCGTCGCGCCCCGCGCGGCCGATCTGTTGATAGTAGCTCTCGACCGAAAGCGGCATGCCGCAGCAGACCACGTAGCGTACATCGGGCTTGTCGATGCCCATGCCGAATCCCGACGTCGCGACCATCACCGGCGCCCGCCCCGACATGAACGCCTCTTGCGCCGCCCTCTTCTCGTCGTTGCCTAGCTTGCCGTGGTAGAGCACGGCGGGCACGCCTGCTCGTCTGAGCGCGTCGTGGATCCGCTCGGTCTCGGAAATCGTGACGCAATAGAAGATGCCGCACTCGCTTCCCCTCGAACGCGCGGTCCGCACGCACCATGATTCGCGCTCGTCGTGGGGCATGTGCACAACGGAAAGCGAGAGGTTGGCGCGGTCGAACGAGGAGACTATCTCCAAGGGGCTTTGCAGGCCAAGGGACTTGATGATGTCCCTGCGGACCCTCGGAGTCGCCGTCGCCGTCAGCGCGACCACGGTCGGGCGCTGGTCGAACCGCTCGATGAACGCGCTGATCTCGCGGTAGTCGCTGCGGAAGTCGTGGCCCCATTCGCTGATGCAATGGGCCTCGTCGACGGCGACAAGGGGAATCGTGAGGTTCCCGATGGCCGACAGGAAGGCCGGGTTCGACAAGCGCTCCGGCGCAACGTACAGAATCTGGAACTCGCCGCTTTTGATGCGGTTTCGAACCTTTTCCTGTGCCCGAAGGCTGAGCGTGTTGTTAAGGAAAGCGGGATGCAGGCCCAGCTCAACGAGCTTCCTCACCTGGTCGCTCATGAGCGAGACCAGGGGAGAGACCACGATGGTGGTGCCGCCGAGTGCGACGGCGGGGACCTGGTAGATGAGCGATTTGCCCGCCCCGGTGGACATGACGGCCAGCACGTCCCGCTTCCCCATGATGGCCTTGATGGCCCTTTCCTGCTCCGGGCGGAACCTATCGTGCCCGAAGCAGCGCTTCAGCACTTCTTTAGCTTGCTCGAACGATGTCATGCGTCCTCTTCCGCGCCTGTTGGTTTGCAGCATTATTGTAGTCGCAGACTTGGGCTGGCCCTTGCGGTCGGAAGCGTCCTTTCGCAAATATGGCAGCTTCCCCTTCTTCGCTCCTTCGCTTCCTGACCTGTTTGCGCTCCTCTCTCCCGCACTCACCCGGCACATCCCCGTCTTCTATCTTGGCCGTGTGGCGCGTGGGGGTGCTCGCTTTGGGCCGCGGGTGGCTTCGCGGGCGCTTCTTCGCACGGCACAATTGCTTTAGAAGCCGGCTTCGGTGCGTGCGGCGCCAGAAGGGGAGCGGCTTGCGATCTGCGATGCGAAAGGGAGTGATGAAGATGATGAGACCCATGATGAGGAAGGTTGCGTTCGGCGTGTCGGCCGTCGCGTTGTCGGCGGCGCTCGCGTGCACGATGGCCGGCTGCGGCGGCACCGAGGGCGGCCAGGGTGGCTCGGGCGACAACGCGCCCGCAGGTCAGATGGTTAACAGCGTGCAGGCCGCCGAGGTCGCGGGCTTTACCATCGAGTCCGTCGGCGATGGCTCGTACTATCGCGGCGCCGCCGAGCGGTAGGACGGCTTCTGGCTGCGCGTGAAGATCACGAACAACAACGAGTCCGCAAAAGCGCCTTCCGCGTTCAGCGCGCGTGCCGCCGTCGGCACCTTCGAGGCGGGCGATGCGGTGTTCGACGCCTCCGGCGACCAAAGGCTCAACGCCGACACCAAGACGCAGGCCGTTGAGCTGGGCGAAGGCGCGCAAATGGACGCCAACGCCAAGATCGAGCCTGGTCAGAGCGTCGAGTTCATCTACTTCTGGACCACCAAGGACAACTATTACGGCCCGATCACCGTCGAGTTCGACAGCTCCTCGTCCAGCGATTCCAATCCCAGCGTGATGCACTTCGACACCACCGGGCGCGAAAGCGACGAGTACAAGGCGGCGCGCGAGGCGGCGGAAGCCATCGAGGCGCAGGGTGGCATCGACTTCCCGTCGTACAGCATCATTCCCGCTGACGGCTGGAAGCTCGGCGATCGCATCGACGAGAAGTACGAGGGATGCGACTTCAAGCATGGCGACGAGGCCATCTCCTCCATCGACATGCGCACGTTCAAAACCTCCCCGATGATGGAAGCGGAGGCCAGGCAAGGCTCCAAGAAGAAGGGCGTGATCGACGAGGTCGAGATCAACGGCGTCACGTGGGTGCGTTACACCGCGGAATCCGGTGCCGTCTCGCTGTTCGTCGAGGCGCCGTCCGGCAAGACGGTCTCGATGGTCATCGGCTCCAAGGTGACCTGGGACGACGCGCTGCTCATGGCTCAGAACGTGGTGCTGAAGTAGGGAAGCGGGCTGCGTGATTTGGCCGTGAGGTGGCTTGTGCGCTTGGCATTTGGGCCGCAGGTCGCTTCGCGGCCTGCCCGGTGCGCGGCATACTCTTCTCAAGGGTCAAGGTCGGGGCCGGGTGCTTCGGGCTTTGGCGTTTCGAAACCTGACGTCGCGGTGGCCGCCGGGGAGGAGGCGGCTTTCGCAGCGAGACGCGAAAGGGAGTGGTGAGCATGGTGAAACCCGTAGTGAAGAAGGTAATGATGGGCGTGCCCGCCGTCGCGTTGTCCGCGGCGCTTGCGTGCACGATGGCCGGCTGCGGCGGCACCGAGGGTGGCCAGGGCGGCTCGGGCGACGGCACGGCCGCAACGCAGGCCGCGTACCAGTCCCAGTCGATCGACGTCGAGGGCTTCACCGTCGAATCGCTGGCCGACGGCACGTACTACCGCGGCGACGTCTACAAGGCGGACGGCTTCTGGCTGCGCGTGAAGATTACGAACAACAACGACAAGGCCATGAAGCGCTTCAGCTTTATCACCACCGGCGCCCCCGGCGGCTATGAGGCCGGCGACCCGGTGTTCGATTCGCACGACACGCTGAGCTACGACATCAAGAACCCGCCCGCCGAGCTGTGCGAAGGCGCGGAAACGGACGGCGATCCCGTTATCGAGCCTGGTGAGAGCATCGAGTGGGTCTACTTCTGGACCACTAAGGACAACTATTACGGCCCGATCACCGTCCAGTTCGACAAGAACGCCACGGGCGGCACCGACCCGCGCACCATGCGCTTCGACACCACCGGCAAGGAAACCGACGGCTACAAGGCCGCGGTCGAGGCTGCCGAGGCCATCAAGGCCCAGGGCGGTGTCGACTACGCTGCATACAGCGTGAAGGCTGCCGACGGCTGGGCGCTCGTCGAGACCAAGGAGAAGAGCAGCGACGCCACGTTCAATCCCGAGGGCTCCACGAAGCGCTTCAGCACCAGCACGTGCTCGCGCGCCCCGCAGAAGGAGGCCGAGGCGCTGCAGGGCAACTTCGGCGGCAAGGGCGAGATCGATGAGGTGGATATCAACGGCGCCACCTGGACGCGCTACACCCAAACCGGCACGTACTACATGTTCACCGTGGCCCCGTGCGGCACCACGGTCCGCATGTTCATCGACAGCGGCATCACCTGGGAAGATGCCATGCCCATGATGCAGAACGTGACCCTGAAGTAGCTTTTCCGCCCGCGCTTCGGGCGGGATTCCCTCGAAACGGCCGGGACGCATTACGCGCCCGGCCGTTTTACGCTCGCCCGCGTTCCCGGACACTTCGGACAATTCGGGGACGTAGCATTAACTGTCCGGGATCCGCTCTTGCGCCAGCGCCCTCTATGGAACAGGTAACGATGCTGTAGGGTTTTGCGGAATCGGGTTAGTATGGTTCCCGAACCCATCCGGTTTGCAGGTGCGATGGTTCGATTGCGAGGGGGCGCTGTATGGCTCAGAGCATTGTTTCCCGGGAAGAACTGCTGGAGAACGCGTATCAGATCGCGGAGAGAAACGGGGTGTCGGCGCTTTCGGTGCGCGGCCTTGCCAACGCCGCGGGCGTCAGCGTGGGAACGGTGTACCGCCATTTCTCGGCGAAGGACGAGCTGACCACCGCCACCATCCAGCTGTACTTCAAGCACGCGTTCTACGAGCGCTTCTGCCACATCGACCCGCAGATCGGGTTCGTGGACTACTGCCGCGAGATGCACGCGAGCATGCGCGAGGCCACCACGCACTTCCGCGAATGCTGGCTGCGCGGCATCGATGCGCTTCCCGCCGTCGAGAAGGCCGCCGCGCGCCTGCGCGAATCCCAGCAGATCGAGCACATCCTCCACGGCCTCGTGCAAATCTACGAGCATGATGCCCGAATCTCGGCCGATTTGCCCGACGGGTTCGATGCAGAAAGCGTGTGCAGGTTCGTCATCGAGAACGTCATGGGCAGCCTCCATCACCAAAACGGCAACTGCGATGTGCTGTTTGGCCTGTTAGAACGCACGTTGTACGCAAACCGCACGCAGTAGCGCGCGGAAATGAACATCATGCCTTTGATGTTCACACGGCCGGACCTCAATATGAACGGTGTCAAAGCGAACGCCCCGTTGGGCGCTGCCTGCAAACCCACTCGATTTTGGAGGTCTGAATATGAGTCCCATGCTTGCAACCGCTTCCGCCGTCATCTCCCTTGCGCTGGTCGCCTACACCATCGGCGTGTTCTCCGAGCGCCGCTCGGGCGAGCTTAAGCGCTCTCACCTGGCGTTTTTCTGGCTCGGCCTGATCTGCGACTCCACGGGCACCGGCCTGATGTCCATCATGGCGCAGAACAGCGGCGGCGCCATGTCCCCGCTGCATCCGGTCACCGGCTTCCTGGCCATCGCGCTCATGCTGTTCCACGCCGCCTGGGCAACCTACGTCGTCTTCCGCGGCAACGAGAAGACGCGCCGCGGCTTCCATACGCTCAGCATCGGCGTGTGGCTGGTGTGGCTGGTCCCGTACTTCGTCGGCATGCTCATCGGCCTCCCCGCGTTCCATGTTTCCGACCCCGTCGCCCTTGCCGCTGCTGCCGGCGTGGTAGCCGTCCTGGCCTTGGCGCTGCTGCTCTCCTCGAAGCGTTCCCACGCGTAGGGGGTTGGGTTTGCGCCGAGTCCCCAGGCGTGGGCTCGGCGCTGAAATCCTGCGTGCTTTCACCGAAGCCACCTTCCGCAAAAGCCGCCGTCCGATCGGCATGCGCGAATCGCGCACCGGTCGGGCGGCGGCTTTTCGTTGTCAAAAAGCGAAGTTGTGTGCTATAGTTTCACACGGTGAAAAGGTCCAGGCGCAATCGTGGGGGCGAGCAACGGGCTTTGGCGGCATTCGCGGAGATGCTGCAGCGTGTCCTGCTCGATTTTGCGACCGTAAGCCGCTAATCTGGGCTTGTCGTCTCGCGGCGGATCGGTTGTTGACTTACTGTCAGACCGGTGCCATGGACGTTGCGTTTCGTCACGATACGGCATCAAAAGCGTTACAGCTTGCGCGGCGGATGTGGTATGTAGGGTACTATGTTGCCCTTATCAAACGAATGGCTTGCTACCTGCAAGATACATCAGCAGCCGCGCAAGGCGGACGGGGCAAGCGGATAGTATGAACGGTTGGCGAACGGGTCGCTGAAAGGGGGATTGGTGGCAGATCAATCGGATGGCAACCTTGCCTCTAAGGGGAAGAAAGGGAAGTTGACAAATTCCCAGCTGCGCCTGCTCGGCTTCGTCGCGGCTTGTGGTCCAGATGGTTGCTCCGAGACCAAGCAAGCGCTGGCGGGAAAGCTGCAAATCAGCTTGAAAACAGTGGATCGTGCGATACATCGCTTGCGCGAAGAGGGGCTTATCACGTCGCATGCTCGTTTCGGGGAAGACGGTACGCAGCTGAGCAACACCTACATCGCTGCCGCAATGGACGGCGAGGGCGATCGCCAAGACTCGCAGAGTGAGCAGGAATAGGCCTTTTGAGCTCGTAGGCTCAAAAGGCCTATTCCTTATCAAGTCCTAGAAGGACCAAACTCCGAAAGCAAAGGAGATGCATGCTGCTTTGCCTTGCCCTATGCTGATTGATCAAGCTCAGGGTGACTTGCGCATTGCGAGTGGAAAATCCTACAGCAGGAAGCGAAGGGATGAAGCTTCTGATGTGTCCGCAAGCCGCAGCCCAGACGCAGACGCTGCCGACTTTGCCTCCCGCAAGTCGCAGCTGAGGCGCGAGCGCCCCCCCACCCTACTTCCCGAAAAACGCGCGGGTGAGGCCTGCTCGGGTTTGCGTGTCGGTCTTGCTGTAGATGCTTGTCAGGTGGCGTTGCACCATGCGTAGCGAAATCCCCAGGTCATCGGCTACTTGCTTGAGCGGGCGCTCGTCGGCGGTCACGGCGCGCAGCACCTCTTCCTCTCGCGGCGTCAGGCCGCTTCGGCTGACGAACTCGGCCTGCACCTCCTCAAGTGTCGGCGCGGCTGCGGCGGCAAGGCCCGCCTGGATGGCCTCGCGTTCTCCGACCGTCGATGGCAGACGGAACAGCCCAGCACCTATAAATGCAACGCTGACCAGCACGAACAGGATCAGCGACGCGATCATCACGGCCGCGATGCCCGATTGCGTCAGCATCATGGAGACCCCCGACACGGTGAACGCGCACAGGTTGTTAGCGGCGCGGCCCATGCCGGCCCACAGCTGCGGCGTGCGCATACGCGGCGCAAGTTGCAAGAACGTGGTGGTGAAGAACGTGACGAAGAACCCGGAGCTCAGGTAGAACACGATCAACCCGATCACGGGGCTTGCCCCGGCCTCCACGGCCAGGATCGATATGGTGGACAGCACCGTGACCGCGAACATGATGAACCCCATGTAGCGGCGTTCGCGGATGTCGAACAGGACGCCGGCGGCAAGGCCGCTTGCCGCAAGGAACAGGCGCGGCCACGTCTCGACCGAGATTGAGCCCTGCGCGTTCGCAAGAGTAACCACGTTGTCCAGCGTGGAGAACATGCAGGCCAGCAGCACCACAAGCGCAAGAAGCCAAACAGCGCGGATAGCGGTTTTTGCTCCGCCTGGGGCTGATTGCTGCGAGGAGTCGGCGGCCGCCTGTTCCGGGCGGCCCGTCTTCGTCAGGGCCGCCAGGCTCGCTCGAATCGATTGCTCTTGGCGGGTGATTTGCCGCGACGACTTCGTCGCCGCTGTTCCGCCTGCATGCTCGCCAGTGGTCCCATCACTCTTTTGACCTGCGGATTCGCCATCGCGTTCTCCCGCCGCCGCAAACACGGCGAGCGCGGCGACGCCGACGCACAAAACCGCTGCGCCCGCCATGCCCGCAGGCACGAACTGGTTGCTCAGGAATTGCAGCAGGATGCCGGCGGCGTAAGCTGCGCCGGCCCCCTTGGCAAGCGACGGGCTTCCCTCGAAGGCGCGCGCCATGCTCCAATGCGCTTCAGCCCCAAGGCTCCCCAGCAGGAAGAACGCGATACAACCTGCGATTTGCATCGCAAGTGCGCTTTCCGCAACGGCAATCGTGACCAGGGCCGCAATAGCCCCGACGGCCTCGACCGCCCGAAGCGCGCGTCGTCCCCCTGCCAGCTTCGAAATCGGCGCATAAGCCAGAAAGCCGACAACGCTTGCGCCAAGGATCATCGCCTGGGCGCCCACAACCCCTTCGGCGCTGATAAGCAAGCCGATTCGGCTGTCGAAGAAAAATTCGCTTCCCAAGAATGCGAACGTGAACAGCGCCAGCGCGGAAAGCGATTGGAAGGATTGTCTATCGACCGAGAACACGGCGCTCCTTGCAGTGCGAATGATTGGACCTGCAATCGATTCTACCAATGCCTATGTGCCGCGCCGGTTAAAAGTTGCAAGTGGCTCGCTTTTGCTGCGCGAGGGCAGGGAGGGGGACCCGTATGTGTGGAGGCGGTTGGTTGAGGTTTGATTGGCTTTCTCTACTGTTCGACTGCTTTGCTCACTAGATTTGCCAGCTTCTCCAAATCGTTGGCATCGGGGTGGGATAGGGCTTTGTCGAAGTTCTCGATCATGGTGTCGATGTTGGGCATGTGGTCAGGCTGTTCCTTCATTTTCACGTAACGTTCGCGCACGGAATGCGGCATTTTGCCCTGGCACATGAAGGTCCCGATCACGGTGTTGCTGTCATCGATGAACGCCTTCGTTTTGTCCAGAATCGCTTGGAAATACGCCTCGCTGCCGCCAAAGCCGGCGGTACCGTACAGGAAGATTTTCCGGTTCCTCAGCTGTTTCAGCAGCTTTTGCGTCGCCTGGTCCGCCACGCCCTGGTTCGTCCAAAAGCCCACGAACAGCGTCTCCGATGCGGGGATTGCGCTGCCGGTGCGGCCGCAGTCGGCGCCGGCGTAGCCGCGGCCGTTGCTGTCATCGAAGCTGCTCTTGTTGTTGCCGTTGGCTATGCTGCATTCGCTGTGATCACGGTTACCGTCGTTGTCGAAGCCGCCGCCAACGGCACCATTCACGCTCCCGAAATACTCGCACGTCCCTTCCGGCAGCGCCTCGCGAACAGCCTCCGCAAGCTCGGCGGTATTTCCCGTTCTGCTGCTGAACATGATCGAATAACCCTTGCCGCTCATACCTGCCCTGCCTTCCATTGCTTCCGCATCTGTTTGCCTTTCAAAGCAGAATCGCCTTCGCATTGATTCTATCCCTCGGCAAGCTTTTGGTGCAGCATCGCGTGCCATCCTCCCCAAAACACAAAAGCCTGCGAGAGGAATCCCTCCTGTAGGCTTTTTGCCGGTCGTTGTTTGTTCCGGACACATAGCGCTACGTCCCCGAAGTGTCCGGGCGCGCCGCTCCCAAAACGCAAAAAGCCCGCGGGAGGATTCCCCTCCCGCGGGCTTCGCAACCTCGGTCGCACGCCGCATGTCGCGCGTCTTCGCGCTCGCGTGCCCTTGCGGGCTCCGGCGCTCTCGTCGCACGCCTTGCGCGCACGCGGCTCTCGCCCTACAGCGAGCTTGTCTCGCCGAGCGATTTGCCGGCGGTCTCGGGCGCCATGAAGATCGACAGCACCAATCCCAAGATCACCAGGCCGGCTGCTACCAGCATGGTGGGCCCGATGCCGAACGCGGCCATGAAGATCGGCGTGCCGTACGTCGCCACGATCGTGCCGACGCGCGAGATGCCGATGGCCAAACCCACGGCTGTCGCCCTCACCTCGGTGGGGAACAGCTCGTTGGGGTAGAGCCACTGCAGGATGCCCGGTCCGCCGCTGAAGAACGCGTACAGGCCGAACGCGCAGATGATCACCGGCAGCGGTGCGGTGGGGAACAGGCCCAGCACCACCAGGCCCACCGCCATCAAGAACAGCGAGCGGATCAGCAGCGGTCGGCGGCCCATGGAGTTCAGCCAGAACATGGCCGGCAGCGAACCCACCAGGAAGAACAGGCTCAGCACGCTCTCGCCCAGGATCGCGCTCTTCCCGACGCCCAGACCGAACGCGGTCATGATCTGCGGGCCGAACGTGTAGATGGCGTACATGGGAACCACCTGGCACAGCGTCAGGATGCCCAGGAACACGATGCGCGCGGCATAGCCCTTCGAGAACACCTCGGCGAAGCCGGCCTTCGTCTTCGGCGCCTCTTCCTCCTCGCCCTCGAGGGTCACGTCGGCGCCGTAGACGCGCAGGACCACCTTGAACGCCTCCTCCTCGCGGCCCTTGCTCTTAAGCCAGAGGGGGGACTCGGGAACCTTGCACCTGCCGATCAGCAGGAACACGCAGGGGATGATGGCCGACCCGAGCATCAGCTTCCACCCGTTGTCGACGTCGCACAGGCAATAGCCCACAAGCGCCGCCACGGTGGCGCCCAGGTACCACGCCGCCGAGACCATGCCCATGGAGATCGCGCGATGGTGCTTCGGCGTGAATTCGGTGATGAGCGACGTGGCGATGGGGTAGTCGGCGCCCACGAACACGCCGATGAAGAAGCGGTATATCACCAGCTGCATGGGCGTGGCGTCGGTCATGCTCAGGGCTGAGAACAACGCGATGGCGATGATGTCCAAGACGAACATCTTCTTGCGCCCGATGATGTCGGTAAGATAACCGCCCACGATGCTGCCCACCAGGATGCCGAGCAGCACTGACGCGCCGATCGCCGCCGTCCAATGCGTGGTCAGGCTCATCTGCGCCGTGATCTGGGTCAACGCCACGCCGATCAGCGAAAGCACGTACCCGTCAAGGAAGGCGCCTCCGCTCGACACCAGCGTGATCTCGCGTAGAAACGGCGTCATGGCGGCTTCGTCGAGGGTCTTCTTCCCGCCCTTCGCACCGTTCGCCGGCGCCTCTTGGGAGCCCCTGACACGGCCCGCGCCCTTCGCGGCCCGCTTCTCGCCGCCCTTCGGCACCCAGGCCGACGGCATCACGTCTCGCTTTTGCTCGATTACATCGTCCATGAGCGCCGTCCTTTCCGTTCGTTGCCGTTATTTCAAAAGCTTCTTCTCGATCTTCATGCTGCAGGTGCGGGGGAAGTCCTCGACGATCTCGACGATGGAGGGCACCTTGAACGCGGCCATGTTGCCCTCGCAGTACGCGATCACCTCATCGGCGCCGATGGTCGCGCCGTCCTCGGGCAGCACGAACGCCTTCACCGCCTGGTCGCGGATGGGATCGGGCACGCCGATGACCGCGGCCTCCTTGATGTCGGGGTGCTCCTCCAGGATGCCCTCGATCTCGGTGGTGGAGATGTTCTCGCCCGAGCGCTTGATCATGTTGCTCTTGCGGTCGAAGAAGAAGAACCAGCCGTTCTCGTCGTAGTAGCCCTTGTCGCCCATGCGCAGCCAGCCGTCGCTGGACAGCGCCTCGGCCGTGGCGGCCTCGTTGCCCAGGTAGCCCAGCATGATCGAGCGCCCGGGGACGCCCTTCACGCAGATCTCGCCCACTTCGCCGGCGGGCAGCTCGTTGCCCTCTTCGTCGATGATCTTGGCCTCGTAACCCAGGCCAACGCGACCGATGGAGGGCCAGTTGCGCTCGCCGGTGGGCGGGTCGGTCAGCACCCAGCCGACGGACTCGGTGGAGCCGTAGGTGTTCATGATGCGCACCCCGTAGCGCTCCTCGAAGGCCTCCTTCTCGCGTGCGGACACGGGCAGGAAGTACAGCATGTCGCGCAGGCAGTGGTCCTTCTCGTCCGGGTCCACCGGCTGCAGCATCAGCGTGCGCAGCATCATGGCCACGCACTGCGCCAGCGTTGCGCGGTACTGGCGGATCTGGCTCCAGAACCTGCTCGCGCTGTACTTCTCGACCACGATGAGCGTGGCGCGGGCGGTCAAGACCGGGGTCAGCGCCGCCAGTTGGAAGTTGGAGTGGCACGCGGGCATGGTGGAGAACATGCGGTCCTCAGAGGTCATGGCCGTCTCCCAGTCGCCGTAGTAGCCGGAGTAGACCATGTTGCCGTGGGTTAAGATGACGCCCTTGGGGTTGGAGGTGGTGCCGCTGGTGAACAGGATCTCGCACGGGTCGTCGGGGGACAGGTCGCTCGGGACCTCCAGCTCGGTGCCCTCGACGGCTACCAGCTCGGAGAACAGCGGGTAGCCCATGGCCTCCTCGCCGCCTTCGCTGCGGGCCACGATGATGCCCTGGTCAAGCCTGCCGCCGGCGTGGATGGCGTCGTAGAGCTCCACGTAGCAGGGCTCCACGACCGCACGGCGGGTGGAGCACATGTCAAGCGCGTACTCGCACTCGGCCTGCAGATACTGCTCGTTCATGGGGACCAGCACGGCGCCGATCTTGGCAAGGCCGAACAGGCACATGAGGAACTCGGGGCAGGTGTGCATCTGCACGGCCACGTGCTCGCCGCGCTTCACGCCCTGGCTCAGGAACATGTTCGCCGTCTGGTCGATCAGCTCGTTGAAGGCGCGGTAGCTGTAGGTGGCCACATTGCCCTCGCGGTCCTGGAAGATGAAGAAGTCCTTGTCGCCGCACTCGCGAGCGAGCTTGTCCCACAGGCTTGCGAGCGTTTCGTTGCCAACGATGTCGACCATGTCTTCTCTCCCTTGATCCCTTGACCGTTGCTTCCTAGCTTTGGCGCCGTTTCAGATGTCTTGCATTCGACGAGGGGCGCTCCATACCCCGTCGAATGCAAGGCCCCTATAGAAGCCGGGCCCTTCTCAGGGCCCGGCCGTCATTCCGAAAGGGGAGCCTTCCTCTCGGAACCTTCAGCTGTTATTCAGCGACCTTGACGACGCCGCTCTCGTTCAGCGCGGCGATCTGGTCGGCCGTGTAGCCGAGCTTGGTCAGCACGTCAGCGGTGTCGCCGCCCTGCTTGGGCATCGGGCGCCACACCTGGCCGGGGGTCTGCTGGAACTTGGGGAACACGCCCAGACCCTTGAAGGTCTTGCCGTCTTCGGTCTCCCAATCCATGAAGTCATCGCGCAGCTTGAGGTGCTCTTCCTTCACGAGGTCCTCGAACTCCATGACGACCTGAGCGGCGATGCGGTGAGCAGCGAAGTCCGCCTCGATCTCGTACTTGGAGTGCTCCAGGCAGTACGCCTCGAACGCGGCCTCGATCTCGGCAGCGTGCGGGTTGGCCAGCCACAGGCCGGAGGTGTCCTCCGGGATGTCCTCGGTGCCCCACAGGTGACCCAGGCCGATGGTCTCCAGGAAGTACTTGTTCTGGTCGACGCCGTACAGGCACACGCCCAGGAAGCCGTCGTTGCACTTGTACTCGCCGATGCCGCAGAGGTTCTGGTTGCGAGCGCCCGGGCGAGGCCACAGGATGCCCTCGTTCAGGTAGTCGACCAGGTAGTACTGGCCGATGGCCAGCAGCGTCTCGTACATGGCCAAGTCGATGCTCTCGCCCTTGCCCGTGCGGTTGGCCTTATGCAGCGCAGCCAGGGTGGAGGAGACGATCATCAGGGAGTTGAAGTAGTCGCCAGCGTAGGGGCCGGGGTTCATCGGCTGCTCCTGCGTGCCGTTCTGGCTCATGTAGCCGGAGTAGGCCATGACGGTCAGGTCGTAAGCGGCGCGCTTGACCATCTTCGGGTCGCCGGACTGGCCGAAGCCGGACAGGTGCACGATGACGAGCTTTGGGTTGATCTCCCACAGCACCTCGTCGGTGATGCCCTTGCGAGCCCAGGTGCCGCCCTTGGAGGCCTCGATGAAGACGTCGGCGTCGGCCAGCATCTTGAACAGGATCTCCTTGCCCTCATCGGAGAAGTAGTTCATGGAAACGGAACGCTGGTTGCGGCGCTCGGCCTGCTTGACGTAGGCGGTGTCGCGGATGGTGTCGCCGGCGCCGGTGTTCTCCAGCCACGTGACGTCGGCACCCCAGTCGGCCATGAGGTCGCAGGCCTTCGGCGCTGCCAGCTCGACTGCTGCGTAAACGACCTTGACGTCGTCCAGAACGCCGAAGGACGGCTTGTTGGTTTCAAGAGCCATGATGAATTCCTTTCGATTCGGCGGCGCGCTTGCCGCGCCGCCGTCTGTTGGATCCGTTTGCTAGCCGCGTGAGTTAGTCGCGGTACTTCTTCAGCTCGAACTTGGAGGCGGTGAGGATCATCATCTCGTCGGTGCCGCCGGAGACGCGGTCCACACGCAGGTCGCGCCAGATGCGCTGAGCGCGATGCTCGCCGGCCACGGCCACGCCCGCCAGGATCTGCATGCCGTCGTCGACGACGGAGAAGGCGGAGTTGGCGCAGTAGTACTTGCACATGGCGGCGGCGCCGGGATCGAACTTGCCGTCGTTGTTGTCGGCCTCCCAAGCCGTTTCGTACAGCATGTTCTTCATGTTCTTCAGCTTGATGGCCATCTCGGCGACCTTGAGCTGGTTGAGCTGCTGACGGCCGATCGGCTTACCGAAGGCGATACGCTGGTTGGCGTGACGGCAGGCATCCTCGTACACGGCGATGGACATGCCGTAGTCAGAAGCGCCGACCAGCCAACGCTCGAAGTTGAAGTCGTTGATGCCGCGGGAGAAGCCGTTGCCCTCCTTGCCGAAGATGTCCTTCTCCTCCAGCTCGACGTTGTCCATGTAGACCTCGCAGCAGGAGTCCATGCGCAGGCCCAGCTTGTGCAGCGGGGACAGGGAAACGCCCGGCTTGGACATATCCAGGAAGAACTCGGTGAACATCTCCGGATCGTCGGCGTTCTTGGCCATGATGACCAGGTACTTGACGCCAGCGGAGGAGGTGATGAAGGTCTTCGTGCCGTTCAGGTAGATCTTGCCGTTCTCACGCTTGTACGTGGTCTGCAGGGCGGCAACGTCGGAACCGGCACCCGGCTCGGTGCAAGCGGAGTTCCAGATCTGCTCGCCGGTGCCCAGGGTGGACAGCACGGCCTCGATCTGCTCCTCGGTGCCCTCGCGGATGATGGTCTCGAAGCCCGGCAGCTGGTACAGGACGTAGGTCGGGGCGCCGTAGCGGCCCAGCACCTCGTACACGGCCATCATGGTGACGGCCGGCTGCTCCAGACCCAGACCGCCATGGCTCTCGGGGAGCATGATCAGGTCGAAGCCCAGCTCGCACAGACCGCGGACCCAGCGCAGCGGGTACTCGTGCTTCTCGTCGCACTCGGCGAAGTAAGCCTCCCAGTTCTCGCTCTCCATGTAGTCGCGGTAGCTGTCGACGATCAGCTCCTGCTCATCGGTCAATTTGAAGTCCATTGCATTCTCCTTGTCGATATCCAGAGCGGCCTTTTGCCGCGCTGTCACAATGTGGTGGGTAGTGCGTATCGGCTACGGTTAGCAGCCCATCTGCTGACGGAAGTGCTCCGCGCCGTGCTCGAGCGCCAGGTTGGCCTCGTCAAGCATCTTGGTGTAGTGCAGGAACGCGTGGATGACGCCTTCGAACATCTCGAAGCGGTGGGGGATACCGTATTCCTCGAGGATCGTCGCAAGTGCCGTGCTGTCGTCCTTCAGGGGGTCGTACTCGGCTGCGGCGATGTAGCAGGAAGGCATGTCGCGCGTAAGGTCGTTCAGGAAGAGGTTCTCGTAGGGGCTCGTCTCAAGCTCCGCCGTATCCTCGGCGTAGAGCTCCTTGTACCATTGCCACTCAGCCTCGGTCAGGCCGTCCCAGGGGCCGCCCAGAAGGCGCTGGGAGGCCGAATCCTTCAGGCCGTACCAGCCGTAGAACAAAAGGAGGCATTTGACGTAGTCGGAGCCTCCCAGCTCCTCGCGCAGGTACATCGTGGCGGCCAGGCTCAGGTGAGCGCCGCCGGAGTCGCCGGCGAAGGACAGGCGGTTGCCGTCGATGCCGTACGCCTCGCCCTGCTCGTGCAGGTGCTTGGCGACGCAGGCGACTTCTTGAACCGCCACGGGGAACTTCGCCTCGGGCGAAAGACGGTAGTCCACGGCTGCCACCGCGGCGCCCGTCTTGCTTGCCAGGACACGGCAGATGCGATCATGCGTGTCCAGGTTGCCCAGGACGAAGCCGCCGCCGTGCGCGTAGACGATCGCCGGCAGGGTCTCGCCGTCGTTTGCAAGGCTTGCGCGGTCCTTGACGGGGTAGTACAGGCGAACGGGGATGTCCCCATGCGGGCCCTCGACCTTGCAGTCGACCTTCTCGGCCATTTCCGGGCCGCCCTCTACCCAGTACGCACGCCCAGCGGTGTAGTTCAGGCGCATCTGCTCGAAGCCGGCGCTCGTGTCGTTGGCGTTTCCTGCGAGCTCGTCTTCCTTGGCGAGCACCGCGCGCATGCCCTCGTTGATTTTCGAGAGGACGTCGATCTTGTTCATGTCTCTTCCTCGATTTTCTAGGGCGCCGCCTTGTGGGCGGCGCGCCTGAACGGCTGGGATGGGTAAGTAAACGCTAGTTGGCGGACTCCGCCTTGGCGGCGTTCTTCTTCATGGCGCGGCGCGTCATGACCAGGCAGAAGCAGCCCAGCACAGCGAAGACGACCAGTGCGATGAAGATGGTGTTGAAGGCGTCCGCGCCCTGGGCGTCGATCAGGCCGCCGAACCAGGTGTGGACGAAGGTGTCAGGCAGGAAGCCGATGACGGACAGCAGGCCCGAAGCGGTGCCGAAGATGCTCATCGGGACCTTGGCCTCGGTAAGGGGCGAGGAGCCGATGGAGAAGGCGCCGTAGGTCACGAAGCCGAGCACGACGACCAGCACGGCGATCGGGATGACCATGCTCGCCTCGCGAGGCATGATCATGAAGGCTGCCAGCACGATGACGCTTGCGGCGAAGAAGATCAGGATCGACTTCGAGGGGCTCTTCAGCTTGTCAGCGAAGATGCCTGCAGCCGGGCCGGCGATGAGGCCGATACCATAGGTACGGATAAGGCCGACGACGGAGACGATGGCCACCGGAGCGGCGAAGCAGGTGGTCATGAACGGCGTGGTGTAGGTGACGCCCATGTACACCAGGTACACGAAGAAGTAAGCCAGGCAGGCCCAGATGACGCCGGGGTGCTTGATGGCCGTGACGACCTCGCTCAGGCTGAACAGCTTGGCGTTCTTGTCGATCTCGCCCTTGAAGTCGGGGACGAAGATGAAGGACAGCACGGCGAGCAGGGCGATGAGGGCGCCCAGGAAGACCAGCAGGACCTGGATGCCCTGGGAGGCGTCGGCGACGGCGGAGATGATGGCCGTGTTGATCAGGCCGACGATCAGGCCGGCAGCGCCGTAGATGGAGTAGCTCACGCCGATCTTGGAGGCGTAATCGTCCTCAGAGCAGCACAGGCGGACGATCTTGAAGCGCGTGCCCCACCAGATCAGGATGGTGGTGATGCCGTAGCCGACGAACACCACGTAGAGCATCTGGATGGACGGCAGCATGGCGTAGATGAAGGTCAGGACAGCGGTGGCGCCGAAACCGACCCAGGACAGCGTGCGCATGCGCACCTTGTCGGCGATGATGCCGGCGGGTAGATAGGTGATCACAGCGACGATGGCGTAGCAGGAGAGCAGCGCGCCCAGGTCGGCATTGGTGCAACCGAGGCCCTGCATCAGGGGCTCGTAGAAGACGTTCTTCAGGTAGATGGGCGTGTAGATGATGGACGAGCCCATGGAAACGAGGACGATGAGGAACCACTTGTGGAAACCGGTCAGGTCCTTGTAAGTGACCTCGCCCTTGCTCTTTGCGAGCAGAGACATTGTTGGATCCTTTCTTCGTGCGGATTCGCCCGGTCCGTTACCGGGCGGTCGGTGCGGCTGTGCGCCGCTCGGGGCGAAGGGGAAGGAGGGTAGCCGTCTTCCCCTTCGCAAGGAGAAAAGAAGCGGGAGTTACTTGCCCTGCCAGTTCGGCGTGCGCTTCTCGACGAAGGCTGCGGGGCCCTCGATGCCGTCCTCGGTCTTCTCGATGAAGCGATAGGCGGCGTCGCAGTAGCGCATTGCGTCCTCTTCGGACATCTGGGAAGCGGCATGCACGATCTGCTTCGTGAACTTCAGGGACAGCGGAGCGTTCTTGGCGATTGTGGAAGCGATCTCCAGAGCCTTGTCCATGAGCTCCTCGGCCGGCACGACGTAGTTGACGAAGCCGATCTCCTTGGCCTCGTCGGCGTGCACCAGGCGAGCGGTCAGCAGCATGTCCATGGCGGCCTTGCGCGGAACGTCGCGGGCCATGCGGACCAGGCCGCCGGTGGAGGCGATCAGGCCGACCTTGGGCTCGGTCAGGCCGAAGCGGGCATGCTCGGCAGCCACGACGATGTCGCAGGAGACGGCGATCTCCATGCCGCCGCCGGCAGCAACGCCGTTGACGGCGCAGATCGTCGGCTTCGGGCACAGACGGTCGGTGATGCCGCCGAAGCCATGGTCGGTGACGGTCATGCACTCGCCGCCGCTGGACAGCTCGGAGAGGTCCTCGCCGGCGCAGAAGGCCTTCTCGCCGGTGCCGGTGACCACGATGACGCGGACGCGCTTATCCTTCTCCGCCTTGTTCATGATGTCTTCCATGGCGGCAGAGGTCACTGCATTGATAGCGTTGCGCTTCTCGGGGCGGTTGATGCGCATGATGAGCACGCCGTCCTCGCGAAGGTCGGTGACGACCTCTTGGGTTCCGTGGAAATCTGCCATTGCTCCTCCTTTTATATGGATTGCCTTGAGCCGTTTCGGCGAATGCTGTGCGCCTCGTGTCGTTCCTTTGATTTCGATTCGGACGTTTCGCGAGATGCACGCTCGGCTCGATTTCGCATGCTAGGAGCCGGGGTAGGCGGAAACATCGCCACAACTTCGGTAAAGCGCTAATAGCAAGAAATGGGGGCATCATCAGAAACTTGCGAGGGGCGCTTTCCGGGTGTCATATGTGGTCGAAGCCCACAAAACGGCGAAAACCGCTTTACGCCCCTTGAAACGGGCAAAAAGCCCATATAAAAGCGTACGCAGCCTCTCAACAGGGGTTTTGCCGCATAGTTAAAAACTAAGTAAGAGGGTATTCACGGTTATCTGGCGATGGCAGGAGGGGTGAGGGAGCGCAAGATGGCCCTGTCACGTAAGCGACCCGCCGAAACGGAGACGCACCCCGCAAAACGGACGTGCAACCCGCAAGGGGTTATGTCGAAGCGGTCGCTACGAAGGTAAGAACCTCTGTAACAAGCTTATGAAGGGAAGGCTCAAGATGAAGATAGCCGCTGCATTCAAGGTGGTTCCTGACGATCAGGACATCAAGGTCGCCGGTGATCGCACGCTGGACTACTCCAAGGCGAAGAACACCATCTCCGTGTACGACCTGAACGCTCTGGAGGTGGCTGCTCAGCTGGCCGCCGAGGTCGAGGGTTCCGCTGCTGTGGCCATTACCGCGGGTCCGGCTTCCATCGACGAGGCCAAGCTCAAGAAGAGCGCTCTGGCCCGTGGCGTTGACGAGCTGTTCATGACCGCCGACGACGCCTGCGCCGGCATGGATGCCAAGGCCACCGCTGCCGAGCTGGCCAAGCTGGTCGCTCAGATCGGCGACGTGGACCTGGTCGTGTGCGGCGACGGTTCCGCCGACAACTACGCTCAGCAGGTCGACGTGCAGCTGGCTTGCAAGCTGGGCTGGCCCGTGGTGAACGCCGCCACGAAGGTCACCTGCAAGGGCGACGTGCTCGAGGTCGAGCGCACGCTCGAGGACGCCGTCGAGGTCGTCGAGGTTGCCCTGCCGGCCGTCGTGTCCGTCACCCCGGACGCCGCCGAGCCCCGCATCCCCGGCATGAAGGACATCCTGGCCGCTGGCAAGAAGCCGATGAACGTCGCCGGTGCTTCCGACGTCGCCGCCGCCGCCATCGAGGTCGTCGACTGCAAGGCTCCCGAGCAGGCCGACCGCAAGCTCGAGATCTTCGACGCTTCCGAGGACGGCGCCATCGACAGCTTCGTGGCCGCCATCAAGGCCGCCCTGTAGGCCCACGCGTAATCAAGCAAAAGAAAGGCAGAGTGGATACTCATGAAGGCATTGATCATTGCTGAGCACGCAGCTGCGGCCGCAGAGCTGGTTGCAGGCGCGCGCACCATGGCCGACGAGGTCGTGGCTATCTCCTTCGGCGGCGCTTACGAGTGCGGCGCCGACAAGGTGCTCAACATCACCGTTCCCGAGGGTCTGACCGTTGACTCGGCCGTCGAGACCGTGAACGCCGCGTTCGACGCTGAGAAGCCCGAGGTCGTCCTGGTGGAGGCTTGCCGCCACATGAAGGTCATCGCCGGCAGCCTGGCGTTCCACGCCGACACCGCCGTCATCACCGACGTCACCGCTTTCGAGGCCGAGGGCGCCAAGAGCATGTACTTCGGCGGCATCGCCGAGCGCGTGCAGAAGGCCGCTGGCAACGTTGCCATCTACACCATCGGCGCTGGCGTGTTCGACGGCGCCGAGGGTGCCAACGGTTCCGTCGCCGAGCAGGAGTGGGTTGCCCCCGCTCGCCCGGTGAAGGTCGTTTCCTCCCAGGTCATCGAGAAGAGCGGCGTGAACCTGTTCAAGGCCGACGTCGTCGTGGCCGCCGGCCGCGGCTTCGCCGAGGAGTCTCAGCTGTCCATGGCCAACGACCTGTGCGACAAGCTGGGTGCCGGCCTTGCCTGCTCCCGTCCGCTGACCGAGGGCGTCAACTGGCTGCCGACCGAGCGCTACGTCGGCGTTTCCGGCCTGATGCTGACCCCGAAGGCCTACATCGCCGTGGGCATCTCCGGCCAGATGCAGCACATGGTCGGCTGCAACCGCTCCGGTGCCATCTTCGCCATCAACAAGGACAAGAACGCTCCGATCTTCAAGCAGTGCGACTTCGGTCTGGTGGGCGACATCAAGGACGTCCTGCCGGCCATCACCGCAGCCCTGTAAGGGGACTCCTTCCGCATCGCGCTTCTCTGCGCAAACCCTTGTGCGAAAACCTCTCCTAAGGTTCGACCCCTCCAAAGATTCGACCCCTCCAACAAGATGACCCCTTTACATCTTCGTTATCGGAGCGCGGTGCGGGAGTCTCGATAGTAAATGAATTGGCGGCCGTCCTCGGCCGCCAATGAAAGGATATCTTCATGTCAGATTTCGACATCATCGTCGTGGGATCTGGCTGCGCGGGCGGCGTGGCGGCTTACG
>OLVT01000746.1_pt1 | contig 33408 bp, 33 predicted proteins | sample 1673241 | NCBI WGS metagenome assembly OLVT01 (sample SAMEA3178936, study PRJEB25190) | human gut metagenome | biome: human gut; feature: human-associated habitat; material: faeces | place: Austria | collected 2013 | reverse complement strand
GTCGAGCCACCCGTTTTACGGGTGGCGGCGACTCGGGCAGATCCGATTTCACACCTGAATCCGGTCTGCTGCTTCGTCGCACAGTGCGATTCGCTTTCCGTCCATGCCGAGGATTAATCCGCCGTCCATTTTCTGGATGACCTGTATGGTGCTGCCCTCTTCGATTTTGCGGCTCCGCAGGAAATCCAGAATCTCAGGGATTCCAAACATCCATTTGATGGTACAGATATCACCGGTTTTTTTCTTTGAAAGTGCCTGCATGTGGTATCCCTCCTTTTTGTCTTTTCTACATTGTATTCCCAACGGGAATATTTAGTCAATAAGAACAATCGGAATACACTTCTAACTAAAGTTTGTGTGCAAAACGCCGATTTTCGCAGGCATGCCGGAACCTACAGAAACAGCTTGATGCACGCAATCGCAATCGAAGCTACGGCCACGATGTGTTTCAGCAGGGTCTGGTTGATTTTTGTTGCATTTTTGCTTCCCGCAAAAACGCCAATTCCGTGCGCGACAAGAAGTACCGGAAGAAGCAGAAAGGAATGTGTTGCATTATAAACTCGAGAAATTCGGCATCATCGCAAAGGGCGAGCACCGCGTGATCAATGAATTTCAGAATGGCGATATCTATATGATTGAGAAAAACAAGCCGATCGACTTTGTGGGCGAGGTGACGATTCTTCCTATAACCGCGGCGCGCGGCTTTTTCGATCTTTCTGCTACTCGACTATATCTTAAAGCAGGCGGCGCTGATGGACATTGAGAAGAAAAAAGAAATCGTGATCCAGAAGACGCGGCAGGAGCTGTATGAAGAGTGCGGCATTTCCCAGAAAAGAAGCATCAACGGTAGTAACAGAGATGACCGCAGCCCTTCGGAAAGAGTTCGGTTTTCATCTTCCTTCGATATTCTGCATCACTTTTGGCCGTATCAAGAATATCGAGTGCCCAGCGCAGATTCCGGATGTCGCGTTCCATAAAGTCGGCATAGTTTCCGCGTCCGACGAGCTTTAAATGTGTGATTCCCGCATTGGATAACTGCTTTAACGCACAGAGACCACAGCCGCTTTCTCCGCAGAGATAGCCGCTCTCATCGCAGAGATCCTCTCCTTCTTCCACCATAATTTCTCCCGGGACTGTCCCTTTCACGGACGGTTCCGGTATTTTTTTCTCGACCGGTCTTTTCCAGTACGGCACGCGGCACAGGTATCCCATCTCATCGCAGTGCAGCGAATTGCAGAACGCGCCGCTGAACTGGCACATTTCATTGAGGGCAAACGCTTCAAACTCTGTAATGGTCTGCGCCTTATGTTCCGTGCGGATATGGCGAATCACCTCCTGCATTTCCACAATCGTATTTTTCCGCTGAAAGATGATGCGCTTCGGGGTAAGCTTTGCAAAAACGTCGGTCATCGCTGTATTCACGGTTCCCAGATCGCCGCTTAGATGCACCTCACAGTCGATGCCGTGTTCCCGCAGATAGACAAGGAGCGCGGGATCCGCAATGATATAGCTCTCGAAGCCGATCCGACGGCACTTCTGGATGATTCCGGTGATTTCGGCGTACTGTTCCGGGAGATAGTACAGGGAATTAAAGGTCAGATGAACCGGCTTTTGATAACGGCGAACCATCTCCGATAAGATTTCCAGCTCACTGTACGACCCGATCTGTACATTATAACTCAGCACTTCTCTCCGGTTCAGCGCCATGACCGTGCCGTATTTCTCCGCCCAGGAAAACGGAACGTAACCGCAGAAAAGCTCGTCCGCACCGGCTTTCACATAGCGGATATAATCGTCCACGGATCCAAGTCCTGCTGTAATTTTCATGTTTTCGTATTCCTCTCCTGTTTTCTCTTATGATCTCCCTGCTTCCTCTCTGGAAATACAGCATCTTTTTTCGTTCCCATCAGCACATTTCTACAGCAGATTCAGGACAAACCGTTTCACTCCATGTGCTGCATATGCCCGTCCCATTTCCGCCGGATTCTGGAACAGCGCGGGGGCCAACGCAAAAAGAGAATTGTATCGTCCCATCATCTGCAGATGCTTCGGATAAAGAAATGCCTGCCGTTCACAGTACCGTGGGCAGTCCGTCACCTGCTCCTGTGCGCCCCGGTTTCCATTGACACATTCCGCGTACAGCGTACAGTGCTGTGAGGTATTGGTCTGGTAAAACGGGAAATGCAGACTGTTTTCCCCTGAAGGAAATATCTGTGGGAAGCCTAAGCTCTCCCACTCGTACCGATCGATTCCAAAGTTTTCTTTTAAATATGTTCGATAGAACTCTGCATTCAGACTGTTTTTACGAAACAACGCGTCATTTCCCTGCTTATACTTCATGCGGGGATCTTTTTTTCGCTTGTTCAGCAGAATGCCAAGGCAGACCATAAAATTTTTCCGTTCTGCCGCCAAAGCTGCTGTTCCCCAGTCATTTACGACGATTTCCAGTTTCTCCTGATGCTGTCCGCACCAGTTATCCAGCATTTCCAGCAGGTATTCTGTCTCATGGCGTTTTCTCTCTTGCAGGATGGGAAAGACAAGTGTCACAACAAAATGCTCCCGGCAGGCTTTTTCAATCAGTTTTTGCAGGATACACTCTGACGGAAACAGATGCGGGCAGAAGGCATTTCCGAAATACAGGCGGTCCGGCTGAAAATCCAGCGCTGGCGTGATTTGATTTTTCCGAAAATACATCGTAAAAAAGGCGGATGCATCCAGTTCCAGATATTTTTCATACCATGTGGGGCAGTCAATCTCCAGTGCCAGTTCTGGTTTCACCAACGGATTTCCTTCCCAGGCTCCGCGCCGGATCTCCTCAAATGTATTCTCCTGGATCAGCGCAAACCACACCTGTTTCTGTTCTTCCAGACTTTCAAAGTGCTGCGCATCCTCCCTGGCCGGATATCCCGTCATCTCCTCCGTGAGCACTGCGTCGTCACCTTCCGTCTTCCAGCGGATATAGCGACTGTATTGCATCGCAAGGTGCTGTACCTCTCTGCGGTATGCTTCCAGTTCTGTTGTAAACGTATAAACCGTAAAAAACTGCTCCTGTTTTTCACGCACCAGGCGTGCATCGCAGATAGGAAGCCGATGGTACGATGCCGTATGATAATCATAAAACGCCAGTTCCGGCGGCTCCTGTTTCTGCGCCTCGGATGCCGGATGCGCAAGACGGATCTGAAAGCCTTCTTCTGCAAGCGCCGTGATCCGCACTTCCATCGTTTCCCAGTATCCCGCCAGAAGCCCGAACGGAATCATCGGAATAAATGCCCAGTCATCGATATTTACTTTTGCTGTCCTTCCGTCTTCCATTCGCTTCTCTCCGTTCCTTTTTCAAACTCTCTCCAGTATACGCACTTTCCCGCGAAAACACAATCCATAAAAACAGAAAATCCACCCGCATACACGGATGGATTTCCCCCTTTGCTTATTTTCTATTTTGTAAAGGTATCAATCAGATCTTTCGCACCCTCATAACCCTGGCTTTCGAGTTCGTTCTGGTACCACTCGTCTACGCCGTCCACTGCTTCTTTGAAGGAATCAATGTCCATGTCGTCGTAGTTTGTGATAGTTACGCCGTTCTCGTTCTGCCAGCGGTCCATGATTTCGTCGTCGCCGGCACGGTTGATCCCGCGCTCGTACTCGGTTGCGATGCGGCCGCACTCATCGATCACTTCCTGCTGCTCCGGTGTCATGCTGTCGTAGATATCGCCGTTGATGCAGAAGAACAGGCAGTCGTAGATCGCATTCCACATGGAGCAGTACGGCTGTACTTCCTGTACACTGGCTGCATCGATTGCCGGAAGAGGATTCTCCTGTCCCTCAACGGTCTTCTGCTGCAATGCAGTATATGTCTCGGACCAGTTCATGTTGGTCGCATCAGCGCCCCAGCGTTTATAGCATTCCATCAGCAGGTTGCTTCCTGCCACACGGATTTTCAGATTCTTGATATCATCGACAGATTTCACTTCCTGCTTGCTGTTCGTCAGCTGACGGAAACCGTTCTCCGCGATTCCCATGCAGTGCAGACCGTACTCGTCGAGGATCTCTTTTAATTTTTCACCAGCCTCGCCGTCAAGTTTTGCATCCGCATCTTCTACGGAGTCAAACAGGAACGGAAGAGATACCACGTTGAATCTCGGGTCAAATGCAGAGTAGATCAGGTTGCTGTGCATCGAGATCTGTACCGGGTCGCCGTCGATCAGCGCCTGAATACCTTCGGACTGGTTTCCGTTGGTCAGCTGGTCTGCAGCGTAAACATTAACTTTGATTTTGCCGCCGGTCGCTTTTTCCATGAGCTCACCGAACTTGCGTCCGCCCTCTGCCCAGGTACTGGTCTCGGTGGTGGAGCAGGTAAAGTTCCATGTCTGCTCCGGCCAGTCAAGATCGCTGTAATCTGCGATATCATTGTAATCTTCGCTGTTTCCATTATCCCCGCTGGTACTGGTCTGGCTGTCATCTCCAGACGCATCGGAATTCGTGGCAGCAGCTACCGTACCGCTGTAGGAACCATCTTTTCCTGCGAGAGCTTTCGGAAGGAACGTGGAAATCTGCGGAACGTAGGTGATCAGCAGAAGTACAGCAACGGATGCAGCGATCGTCGGCATAACGGCCTTTGAGATCTGCTGGATCGTAACTTCCATTCCTTTTTTCAGTTTGACAGAAATAGCAACAAACAGGTTGACGCCGACCGGCGGAGTTACCTGTCCGATGGCCAGGTTGACCGTTGCCACAATACCGAATGCAACGACATCATAGCCAAGTGCCTTGCAGACCGGAAGCATGATCGGAATGAAAATGTACATGGCAGAGTTTGCATCGATAAAGCATCCTGCGATCAGGAAAATGATGTTGACGATCAGCAGGAATGTAAACTGATTATGTGCAACACTTCCGAGCAGATCGGAAGCTGCCTGCGCGATACCAAATTTGGTGCAGACAAACGAGAACAGGGAAGCACTTGCTACGATCAGCATGATGCCGCCGGTGGTCTTCGCGGAGTCTACCATCAGATCCCACAGGTCTTTGATTTTGATTTCTTTGTAGATAAAGATTCCGACGAACAGACCGTACACAACAGAAACGGCTGCCGCCTCGGTCGGAGTGAAAATACTTCCGTAGATACCGCCAAGGATGATAACCGGCATCAGGAATCCCCAGAATGCATCTTTGAAGGCATCCCATCTCTCTTTTGCCGTTGCCTTCTTCTGCGTCGGCTGAATGTTGTGTTTCTTTGCCTCAAGAAGAACAACGATTACAAGAGCAACACCCATCAGGATACCAGGAACGATACCTGCGGTGAACATATCTGCAATGGATACGCCGGTGATGGATGCGTAAACAACGAATGCAATACTCGGCGGAATAACGATTGCGATCGAACTCGATGTCGCCATCAGCGCTGTGGCAAACGGTGCGGAGAAGCCGCCGCGCTCGATCATGGCAGGAATCAGAACCATACCAAGAGCTGCAACAGTTGCCGGACCGGAACCGGAAATAGCGCCGAAGAAGCAGGCAACGATAACGCACACGATGGCGATACCGCCTTTTTTGTGGCCGACACATGTATCAACGAAACGGATCAGCCGTTTGGAGATACCCGCCTTTGCCATGATATTTCCGGACAGGACAAAGAACGGAATGGCAAGCAGCAGGAATTTACTGATGCCGGAATACATGTTGGTGGCAACGATCGTCAGCGATGTGCCGGAATATAAAATTGCGCAGATCGAGGATAAACCGAGGCAGATGCCGATCGGAATACCAAGGATCAGGAAAATAAAGAATGAAATAAAAAGGATTGCACTGATCATTTTTCTTCTCCCTCCTCTTTCGCTTTTACAAAGGTATCAATCAGATACTCGATCATGTGGAGCGTCATGCAGGCGGCTCCGATCGGTACGAAGGACCAGAAAATCCATTCCGGCCAGTTCAGCACGAAGGTTCTCTTTCCGTTGGCTAACTGGGTCAGAACCTTGTCCATGCCGTATTTAAACAGGACTGCGGTAAATGCAACACTGAAAGCCGTGTTGACCACCAGCAGAATTCTTCTCGCTTTTTCTGAAAGACGGTCCGGCAGTAAAGAAAGATTGACCAGCTCTCCGTCACGGGCAGCGAGCGCTGCAGCGAGAAGTGTAATCAGGACGAATACCGCAACAACGAGTTCCTCGGTAAATGACCAGGATTGATGCAGAATCTTACGAGACAGGACATTTCCGACCGTAAGCACAACAATCAGGATCGTGGACAGCACAAGAATCAATTTCTCGACAAATGCCACGCCGTTCATGATTTTTTTGTACACTTTCATATGTTTCCTCCCTTTTCCTGTCTGCGCGTGTTTGGTAGCAGGATTTGTTTCTTGCCAGGCTGTATTACCGGTGTTTCTGCATAAAAAAAGCCGCCCCACGATAACCAGGGACGGACCATATTTTTTCCGCAAACCACCCTTGTCTCTCCTTTGAAACAAGTACGAATACACGCACAAGCATACGCGGTTTCTGTAACGGGAAACTCCCGTGAAAACCTACTGGAATCCTGTCTTTATCATGAAACAATAAAAACAGTTCTTTGGGTTTCCCTTCTCCGAGATGATGTTCAATCCGGACACGCTGCTGTCTCGCACCTTCTCCGACAGCTCTCTGCAAACGCTTTTTCCGCATTTACTTTTTCTCTTCCCAGAATTTATCTTACACGACGGCTGTAATTTTAGCGCGATTTTTGTCATTTGTCAAGAATTGGTTCTGAAATTTTGTTATAATTTTGAAAAACCGTAAAATTTTCGGTTTGCTGTTCTGTTTCGATTGCAGCACCTTTTTTCCTTGCTATTTTCCCACAGATACGATAAAATAACAGACAGATAAGATCCGATGCGACGGGTCTTTTTTCTCGGCATTCTGCCACGATTTTTACTACCCAGAAAAGAGGAACAGTAACTATGAAAATAGATCTTAGAACGATTCCGGATGCAGAGGTTTCCGGCACCGACCTGATGGACGTTGATATCACACTCCCGGCTCCGGAAGCAGAACCGCAGCGCCAGTATTACTTTATGGCGCTCTTAAAACAGCAGCTCGTCCCGGAACGCGCGAAAAAGGACGGCAAAGAATTCCTGACTGCCTGTATCACAACATTCGGCTGCCAGATGAACGCCCGCGATTCTGAAAAGCTCGAGGGAATCCTGGAAACCGTCGGCTACCACATTGTGGAGACCGAGGATGCTGACTTTGTCGTTTACAATACCTGTACCGTCCGTGAAAACGCCAATCTTCGCGTCTACGGCCGTCTCGGACAGCTTGGCAAATACAAAAAGAAAAATCCGGGCATGATCATCTCCCTCTGCGGATGCATGATGCAGGAGCCGCTCGTTGTCGAAAAGCTCAAAAAAAGCTATCATTTCGTCAACCTGATTTTCGGAACCCACAATATCTACCGCTTCGCTGAATACCTTGTCCACTGCATGACCGAGGACCGCATGGTGATCGATATCTGGAAAGATACCGACAAGATCGTGGAAAATCTTCCGGTTGACCGGAAATATCCGTTCAAATCCGGCGTCAATATCATGTTCGGTTGCAACAACTTCTGCAGCTACTGTATCGTACCGTATGTGCGCGGCCGCGAGCGCAGCCGGAAGCCGGAGGAAATCGTTGCAGAGATCAAACGCCTCGTTGCAGACGGCGTTGTGGAGATCATGCTACTCGGTCAGAACGTCAACTCTTACGGAAAGAATCTCGAGGAGCCGATGACGTTTGCCCAGCTTCTGCGCGAGGTTAATAAAATCGAAGGGCTGAAACGCATCCGTTTCATGACCTCCCACCCGAAGGATCTCTCTGAGGAGCTGATCGATGCGATGCGCGACTGCGAAAAGGTCTGCCTCCATCTTCATCTCCCGCTCCAGTCCGGAAGCAGCCGCATCTTAAAGCTGATGAACCGCCGCTACACGAAAGAGCAGTATCTTGACCTTGTTGACCGCATCCGCGCGAAAGTACCGGATGTCTCCCTGACAACCGATATCATCGTCGGTTTCCCTGGCGAGACAGAGGAAGATTTCCTCGAAACGATGGATGTGGTACGTAAGGTCCGCTACGACAGCGCCTTTACCTTCCAGTATTCCAGAAGAACAGGAACACCGGCTGCCGCTATGGAGGATCAGATTCCGGTCGATGTTGTGAAGGACCGTTTCGACCGCCTTCTTGCTGAAGTACAGGAAATCTCCCGTGAGGTAACGGCAAGACATACCCACACAGTTCAGGAAGTTCTCGTCGAGAGCATCAATGAACAGGATCCGTCCCTTGTGACCGGCCGTATGAGTAACAATACGCTCGTTCATTTCAAAGGTGATGCTTCCCTGATCGGCACGCTGCAGAATGTATATCTGGATGAGTGCCGCGGTTTCTATTACATGGGAACACCGGTGGAAAACAACTAAATCTTTCAAAAACAAAAATCCCGGATTTTCGGTTCCTGCTTTTACGGCAGGTATCCAGAATCCGGGATTTTTATTTTTACTTCGAAACACCTTTTGACAGCCGCACCTGATACACCAGATACGTAACCATCAGCATCGCTCCCGCGCCAATCCATGCGGAAATCTCAGCGAATGCGACACCGCGGAACGCAAAGTGCGGAACCGCAATCTGAACGACGCCGACACGCATCACAACTTCAACAACACCGGAAATCATCGGCAGTACCGTTTTTCCCATGCCCTGGCAGGCGTTTCGGAATACGAAAAGCCATCCAAGCGGAAACAATGCGATTCCGGTGAGCGGAAGAAAGATACAGGTGTAGGAAATGACGGTCGGATCGTTCAGCATCAGAGATGCCAGGAATTTCGGCGCGAAAATTTCCAGCGCTGCAAACGGCAGATTGACCAGAATCGACAGGATCACACCGGCCCATACGCCGCTCTTGATTCTGTCATACTTCCTTGCTCCATAGTTCTGTCCGGTAAAGGTCAGAAGCGCCAGTCCGACGGTCACACCCGGCTGCTCAAACAGACCGCATACCTTCATGCATGCCGCATACGCAGCCACATAGGCGGTTCCCATCTGGTTGACAAAGACCTGAAGCACCATTCCTCCGATGGCAGTAACAGAATTCATCACTGCAACCGGAAGACCTTTTCCGGTCAGCGCGGCAAGAATTTTTCCATCCGCTTTCCAGTCCCCCTTCTTTGGAAGCAATTCCGGTGCACGGAGAATGTGCCAGAAGCAGTACAGCGCGGAAATCGCCTGCGCCAGAACCGTGGCAAGTGCTGCTCCAAATACACCCATGTGAAGCGGAAACACAAAGAGAAGATCCAGCACAATATTGGCAATGGCAGAAAGCACCATGGAGACGAGCGGAACCTTGCTGTTTCCGACCGAGCGGAGCAGTGTCATCACAAAGTTATTGAAAATCGTGATGGTGCTTCCGGCCAGGATTGTTCCGAAATACACGAGAGTATCCGTCATCATATCCTCCGGCGTCTGCAGAAAGATAAACAGCCGCCGCATCAGAAGCAGGCTGAACGTTGTGATCACGATTCCGATGGCAAGGCAGATATAGACCGACATGGCAATCTCTTTCCGCAGCTTTTTTGTATCGTTTGCACCAAAAGAATGCGAAATACAGATGCCAAGGCCACCCGTCAGTCCGACGGCAAAGCCGATAATCAGAAAATGAACGGAGCCTGTGTTTCCAACTGCGGCAAGCGCCGTATCTCCGATTCCTTTTCCGACAACCATGGAATCCACGAAGCTGTAAAGCTGCTGGAACAGATTTCCGATCAGAATGGGCAGGAAAAACTGAAAAATCAGTTTCATGCTGTTCCCTCTTGTCATATCATTTGTTGTGTTCTGCATGGTATTTTTTCTATCCTGTCCTTTCTCTTTTAGAATTTCCTGTTTCTTTATTGATTCCCCCTCGTCTTGTCAAGACCGCAAAATGCGGCTATAATAGAGCATAACTTAGACGAAAGGTTTTTACATCACTGGCATGAACAATTTATACGAATACATCGATCCAATTGCTTCCCCCTATGAGGCATTTCTTTCTGACAGCACCCGCGATCTCCTGCCGATTCCGGCGCACTGGCATTATTATGTAGAACTTCTCTACGTCCGCAAAGGCGAAATCGAAGTTTCCCTTGACAATGTCGTATCCACCTGCACGAAGGGCACTGTCATTCTTTTTCCGCCCAAATGCGTCCACTCCATCGCTCTTGCGAGAGGTTCTTCTCCGGTTCAGTACGATGTGATCAAATTCGATCCCAATCTTCTGCCGTCCTGCAAAACGGATGAAATCGATCTGCGCGCCATGCTGCATGGGATTCACGCCTACCGCTGTTCCTGTATCTTTTCTCCGGAACAGACGGCCCAAATGAATCTTTTTCCGCTTTTTTCCGATATTCTTTCCGAATATCAGAATAAAGAATTCGGTTATTCGATGGTATTAACTGCCGATCTTCGGAAAATCGTCACCAAATTTGCGCGGATCTGGCAGAAAAATGGTGATTTCTTTCTGGCTCCTGGCGTTCATCCTTCTTATGAAATCGGGTTTGACCTGATTTCCGAATACATCGATTCCCACTACTTTGAGGAGCTGACCGTAGAAAAACTGGCCGCGATGTGCAATATGTCGCACTCCACCTTTTCCATGAATTTCTACCGCCGATACAATATGACCTGCAAGGAATACATTACAGCAACCCGGATCAATGCAGCCGAAAATATGCTTTTGTTTTCCAGCCACGACATCTCGTTTATCGCGCGGGAGGTCGGTTATACGGACTGCAGTTACTTTATCCGCTGCTACAAAAAACTGAAAGGCGTCACGCCGAAGCAGGCACGAAAACTCCAACTTGGACGGTAACGATCATCTGTTTTCGAATTTTTTCAGAGAAAGAACGCACAGGCATTTGCTGCACGCTCTTTCTTTTTTATGTATTTCTTTAAACTTTTTCCTTATCTCTCTGCAGTCTCATAAACGCTTCTTACGCGGTATGCGCCCGATACGCCGGTTCCCTCTGCGGTAAAGTCTGCGGTCGGCAGAATGCGGAAGGTCTTTGTTCCGGCTTCCATATCCACAAAGTTATCGTCCAGACGAAGCACACCGTTCTCAGTCTCTACGCTGACAGATTTTGCAAAGTTCTCTGCGGTTACGGTTACGGTATCGCCGTCTACTGATACAGAAAGCTTCGGATCTGCAAAATGGTAATGCTTCGGTGCGCAGAACAGAGTTGATCCGGAAGATACTACGTTTCCATCAACAACCAGCTCATAGGTCAGATGAACTTCCAGCGGATCCTGATCGTTGAAATCAAGATGCGGCATCCACTGTCCGCCGTAAGCCGGTGCATTCACCTCAAAGGCTCCCTCTTTGACTACGGAAGAATCCGGACGGCACAAGGACCATTTTACGGTTCCGACGATCGGCTCACCGGTCTCATTGGCAACATGAAGGTCTGCACTGACATCAATCGGATGCGGCAGTGTGTTGACAAACGGTTTCTGATCGATCTCTCCGTGCTCCTCGCAGGAAAGCAGGACCGGTGCAAACATCTTCTTCTCTGCGTACTGCAGGGCTTTCCAGTTTCCATAGTAGTCCACGCTTGCCCAGGATGCTACCGGCCAGATATCGTTCAGCTGCCATACAACAGCACCCATACAGGTACCGCGGAAGCGGCGGAAATGCTCAACGCCGTAACGGATCGCATCGGCCTGAAGAAGCTGTGAGCAGTACAGAAGCTCGTCGAAGTTCTTCGGATACAGGTATGTCTGTGAAATGTAGTTCAGGATCTTTCCGTTGGCAGCCGTATTTCTCTGGTGCATTTCCATGACACGGGAGAAGATGTTGCGGTCGCCGTCTTCGGTAAACCGTTTTACAGTCTGCAGTGCCGGGAAGGACTGGAATCCGAACTCGGACAGGAAACGGTAATGGTGGGAACGATAAGCGGTGAACGGCTCGCTTCCGTGCCATACACCCCAGTAATGGGTATCGCCGACGTTCTCTGCATTGCTGTTTTCGTAATTTCCGCCTGATGACGGGGATGACGGCCAGTAGAATTTCTCCGGATCCTCTTCTTTTACAATCTTCGGAATAATGTACTCATACAGATGGATGTAATCGTAGTACTGTTTCTTGGATTTCGGCCATGCCAGCACTTCATCTATTGCTGGTCCAAGCATAATATTATCTGATTCAGTAAATTCTCCGTAGCTGATTGCACCACGGAGTGGTAGTTTTTTGCTTAACGCATACTCTAATATCCAAGAACAAAGCTGTGCGTGAAAAGACAATGCGGTTATAGATTCTGCATCTGTAAGAAAAACTATGGTATCAGATATACTTAAAACTTTAATCTTTATATCATTATAACGTACATCTTTAGCTCGTTCTTTTTCATTATATGCCTTTACAATTTCAATCGCTTTGTTACGAGTATCACGCACAAGACTTCTTAAATGATCAACAGCATCTCTATTACTTTGCCAAAGTCCCTTCCAACCTAAAACATCCAAAAAAGTTACTATTCCTTTTGAATGTTGACTAGGTTCAATCTTTTTAAGATTTATTGCCATTAAATCAGCCCCTCAAACGTGCCTTCTCTAGGAGCAGACATTTCACATTCGCTAATCCACTTTCCTAACTGATTTATAGATTTTTGTACTTCGGCTTTAGATAACCCATCTTCAGCAGCTCTTTCCCAAAGCCATTCGAAAAACACGTTAATTTTTTCAGGATAACATACACTATCATGCTCTAGCATTCTATTTAATCCTCCCTGAGCACGTTTATCACACGACTCCGAAGTCGCATTAGCTCTTATATCCCACCCTTTTTCAGTTCTTGTAATTTCGTAGTGGTCATAATGACCCCAACGCCTTGTATATACTTTCATGATAAAGGTAGAACCTATAGTTACATCTTCTGGATCATCGTTAGCATGAACATCTTCTGTAAATTTCAATAAATCCTGCACCGGATGCACATGTTCGTAAAAACGCTCATCTTCAGGGGAGTAGCCACGGTTTTCTAGCATGTACTTGTGATGCTTAACTTTGTAACCACTTTTTTCTAAAGAAATATGCAGTTCGTGAGCTGTGTGCGCCATATCAGAGTAAAGTTTATTAAGAGCATCGTCGCAAAAAAGAAGTTCTTGGTCACTTTCGATGTGTCGCCATACTTTGTCATAAAGTTCTTTGAGTTGAGATTTGAGAGCAGTTTGTTCTGGGGTTAAAGTTATTTTTGCAGCCATATTCACTACCTTCTCGACTTTCAACAGCCTACTGTAGATTGAAACTCTTTATATCTTTTGATATATTCAATCAACTCGTATTTCTTCTTTTTGTTAGTATCAGAATTTATAATGTTAAGTTTTCTTTTCGTCTCTTTGTCACAATAAATATAAAAGAAAGAAGGTATTTGTGATTTACCATATAATTCTCCGAATATATCATCAAAAAAATATAGGTCGTCATTTATATATACAAGAATCTCTTTTGGTTTAAAATAAGATAATTTTACATCTCCTGATACTACTTCAAATTTCATTTCAGGATCGAATTTATTAATATAGTTTTTCAAACAAGAAATACTACTGCTGTTTTCTAAATATTTTCTCATTATATCAGCAGAATAGCCACCAACAGGAGCTATCTTTGTCGCAGTATCGAAATAAGCCTGAAATTCTGCAAAGCTTTTCCAAATAGCCTTTTTTTGAGAATTTCGTTGAATAATCTCATTTACTTCAGGTATATTTTTATGTTTTATAAAAACATTCCAAATCACATCATCACATACCAAATTTTCCTCTATGCTTTTAACGGAAAATAAACTTGTTATAAAAATATTTCTATTTATCTTATGATTAGATTGTTTCTCTTCTTCGTCAGCTATCAATTCAATAGCCTTTTGAATTAAATATCCCTCATATTTAACTTTATGATGAGAATAAACCCATGTATATAAAGAATTACGTGAAGTTACAACATTTTGAATAACTCCCAAAGCAGTCTTTTTAAAAGCTAAACACAACTTAGGTTTATCACTTAGTCCTTTAGATTTTACAAATATCAAAGAGCTTAATAATCTTTTTGTATCTACTTTTGTATTAGCAAATCCTGATATACTAGAGTCTCTTGAAATATAATCTAATTTATCTACATCTATAGATGAATTCAAAATTCTAATTATACAATTTTTATAATCACTGAAAGAATGGTTAATATCAGTATACTGTGCCCCTAAAATACACCTTACCAAAAACAGGTAGTCAATTTTACAATCCCTCTTAGCAGCCAATTCATCCAAAATATCTTTAAAACAACGCAAAACAATAATACAACTTACTATTTCGTGAGGAGCTGCATTAGCTTTTTTGCACTCTGCTTCAAACTGAACGGTTATTTCATTTCCAGTAAGCTTATTAATTTTTCTTGTTTCATCAAACAATACATCAATAATATCTATATATATAACATCGGTTCCATCAACATTATAGTCATATTCTTTTTGAAAATATTTTTCTAATGTATGAGAAAATGGTGAGTGCCCTACATCATGTAAAAGAGCCGCCATTTCAAATGAAAATGCTAAATTCTTCTGTATCTTTTCATCAGGAAAATCTAAATCTTCTTTAGTTAAATCAACTTTTTTATTATTTTTTAAAGCATTTATAGCAATTTTAGCTAAATGATACACACCAATAGAGTGAATAAATCTATCATGCCGAGCAGACGGGTAAAGACAACGCATGCTGGTCTGCTCAATTCGCCTTAATCTCTGAAAATACTTATTATCGATAATCTTTTCACAAATATCATTATCTATTTTTATATAATCGTAAAGAGGATCTTTGAACACTTTACAAAAAATATTTTCATAACTATTTGTCTGCTCTGCCATTTTGCTTACCTCCAATTATATCAACGATATAATTTTATATATTATCATTTTCTCCTTTTCAGATAGAATATCAAAAAAGCGATATTTAAATATATCAATATGTTCTTCATAATAGTCAGTTTTCATTATTTTAGACCCTTTTAATTTAAAATACTCATCGTAATTATCAAGATTGTAAATAACACTTGATATATCTGTATAGTGAAAATTAAAGTTTCCAACTGACTTTGAGTAAAATGCTATATCATGAATCATGCCCTCATCTATACCACTTGGCTTAAATAATAAAATGCTACCAATAACAGACGACAGTTTCAAAATCAATCAACTCCCTATGAAATATTATCTTCACTTCAAAACATACGAATTATATTGATAATTATCAATCACTCCACCTCGCTATTTCTATTTTCTCAAACCTATATTTTTGCTTAATCATAGGATACTTCACCCTATCTACTTCACTCATAAACATTTCATATGGGCGTGCACATGTCTTATATGGATAATACAACGCTTGATAAACAACTAGTTTTTCCCCGCTTTCACTATGTTGAGCAAAAGCAATTACTTTGTATAAACATTTGCATCCATCTGATAAATTTAATTCATTTTTAAAATGCTGTACAATATCGCCTATATTAATTATTCTGTTTGCCATTTCGCACCTCCGAAACTTTAGTTAAAAACACGGTATTTTCTTCATTTTCCCAAAGTCTTTCAAAATATTCAGCGTATACCTCAAATCCTTGCTTTCCTGCTATAAATTTATAAGTTATAGTCTGTTGACTTCCTATTCCATACCAATATGGGCCTATATAAATTTCATCATCTACTCGCCAATAAAAATCTAACGTCATACACTTATATCCCTTTATTACTACCTTTCCTTTATATCTTTTCCCATTAAGTTTATTAGCCCAATCTACTAAATCTAATATACTTTTCCGTATTTGTCCTTCTAATTCATTTTCTTCTTTTTCTCGTTGAATTAAAAACGGATTTTTAACTTCTGGATTCATCGTTAAAATTCTAATATTTACTCCACTTTTTAAAAGTTTTGCCACTTTCTTAGCTTGAATTGAGCGAAAAGATTTTAAACCAAATGCTACAACATCTAATTGTTTTTTAGTTTTTTCTAACTTGGCGTCAGAATCAGAACTCTTTTCAGAGCGCATTTTATATATTTTTACTAATCCCCATTCTTCAGCATAATTCTTAATTTTTGAATCTACCAATATAGCTTGAAATAAGATAACCATTCCTGAGGCTAGTAAAGAACAACCTATGCTAATCCATATAGCTTTATCAGTATTCCAGATAAAAATATCTGATAATATAAAAATAACCCCTAATATAATTAATATCTGTCCTGTATTTAAAGCTCTTTGATTTACTCCATCAAATTTTAACAACATAATAAATCACCCTCCCTATAATATATTACCCTTAAAAGTTTGCCTTATTACTTATTAAATCTCATATTTAGTTTCTGTACTTTAACAACTGCAACATTAAACACTGAAAAACCTTTCAAATACAACAATCTTTAATTTCAATAGGATAACACGATAAAAACTCATCTGCTACTCTTTCAGGATGAACACTAATCTCTTCTTCAGTTAATTCATTCAAAAGAAGTACATACTTCCCACTACCAGCAATAGGAATATTTTTTATATTGAATTTTGCATAATCCTCTAAAAGGATAACAACACGACCTTATGATTCTGACGACGCATTAGTAATGAACTTTACTTAATGCATCGCTTTTCTTTAGAGTCGTTTGTTTTGCTTACTCTACAATCCCCTTCAGATATTCCAAAAACTTATCCTTCAGGTCCGGTCTGCGCAGCGCATATTCTACCGTTGCTTCCAGATAGCCTTGCTTGTCGCCCACGTCATAGCGACGGCCAACATCGATTTTATGTTTGCGTCCTACTATTGCATTTGCATTTATCAATTACTAGCACTACCTACCCAATCACAGAAAACATCTTCTTCTCTATTTCTAAACACAAAGCATGATACACTGGCAAATGCAGTTCCTGTATCTTAAATGTTTCTTTTTCAGGCACTATTACACATACATCGCAAATATCCTTTAGCTTGCCACCGCTCATTCCTGTGAGACCTACAACCTTCATCCCCATAGCTTTTGCCACTTCGGCTGCATAGATAATATTCTTAGAATTACCAGATGTGGAAATGCCTAGAAACACATCACCAGATTTTGCATATCCTAGCACCTGCTGCGCAAACATCAAATCTGATGCTACATCATTACTATACGCAGTAGTTAACCCAACTTCACCAACTAAAGCAATTGCTGGTAATGCCATCTGCAAATTCTTTTTCAAATACGTCGCATTTTGACTATTCTTATCTAAAGCATCACAAATCTGCTTATTAAGCTCACGCGGCAAAACAAAAGCTTTCATAAGCTCTCCCACAATATGCAATGCATCTGCTGCAGAGCCACCATTTCCGGCAACAAGAAGCTTATTACCATTCTTATAGCATTCTTCTAACAATATATACGTATCTACGATATCCTGCTTACACACAGCCAAAGCTGGATACCTTTTTACCAAAATTTCGATATGCTCATAATCATTATCCATTATTATTACCCCATCACAAAATCTCATTCACAAAATTCAAAAGCGAAGTAACCCGTAAATTTTGTCCATAGTCAGATTCTCCAATCAGTACAGTCTTACAACCTGCATTCTTGCCTGCTAATACATCATTCTCACTGTCACCAATCATCCATGACTGTGACAAATCGATATTGAAATCTTGAGCAGCCTGCAGCAATAATCCAGCTTTAGGCTTCCTGCATTCACAAACAATCTTCAGTTCTTTAACTTCACCATCAAATCCTTTATCTGGGTGATGCGGACAATAATAGATACCGTCTAAGTATGCTCCTTCTTTACCGAGCAGAGTTTCCATTTTATTGTGAATTTCCTGCAATCCTTCTACAGTAACTTCTCCACGCGCAACAACAGGTTGGTTAGTAACAACAATAGCAAGATATCCGGAAAGATTAATTTTTCTTACAGCCTCTCCCACTCCATCTAACAATTCTAATTGCTCAGGATTGCGTAAATATCCTACATATTTATTTAAAGTGCCATCTCTGTCTAAGAAAATTGCTTTCTGCTTATTGCGCAGATTTTTTCCTTGAATTTTTCCTGCTTTATAATCTGCACATGCCGCATAATAGCGTTCCGGTGTTCCCATGTCCTTTGCATACTCAGGACTGTTATAGCACAACATCTTACCGGTACCTGCAAGCGGTTTTAAAATTTGTCTGTCCAAATCTACTTTCGGAGTAGTAATTTCAACATCCAAAACTTTAGGAGAAACAACATGTAATCCACCATTTACTATATTCCTATAATACTGCGGTCTTGCATCCTCCTTCGTCAGCCACTGCTGCACATAGTTATCCTTGTCAACTACTAATAAACCACTGTCATAAGGATGATCATTAGCATGTGCAAAAAGAGTTACTAAAGCACCATGTTGCTCATGATATTTAACAAACCTATTGAAATCAACATCAAAAAGCGCATCAGCATTCAATAAAAGAAAATCATTAGTAAGCTTATCTTTTATTTTGAACAAAGCACCAGCATTTCCTAATGGTTCCTTCTCAAAGTAATATTCTATATGAACTCCAAATGGTTTACCTGTAACAGGAGAAATTTTGCTGCCATCACCAAAATAATCCATAATAATATGGCCAAGATGGCTTACTGTAATAATAATGTCCGTAAATCCCTGGCTTTTTAAGCACTCTAATTCATGCTCAAGTACTGGTTTATCGCCTATTTTTATCATTGGTTTAGGAATATCGCTAGCTACAGAAGTAATACGTGTTCCTCTGCCACCTGCCATTATTACTACCTTCATTTGCAATTCACCGTTCTTTCATCATTCACTTTATAGTCTTCTGCTGCGTAGTATATTACACGCGTACCACCATTTTCAAAATGGAATGGTATATGAATTAAATCTTTCATAGCTTCTTTTACCGCAAGCTGCTTATCCGGCTCTACATAAAATACCAAAAAGCCACCACCGCCAGCACCAAGTAATTTCCCACCTATTGCACCTGCTTTGATCCCTTTTTGATATAATTCGTCAATACTATTAGTAGAAACAGCCTTACCAGTCTGTCTCTTTAAACGCCAGGTATGGTCAAGTAGTCTACCAAAGTCATTTAAGTCACAATGCTTATCTGTCAATACTTTTTCAGCTTCATCTACAAGACTATACATTTCTAGTAACTGCTTAGTCTTATCTACTTTTCCTGCGTTTGCTTTTTGTACATCGGAAGAAAAACGAGTAAAGCCAGTAAAGAACATTAAAAGATTATTATCTAACTGCTCCTTTCGCTCCGGATGAATAATAACCGGTTTAACTTCATAGCCTTCAGTTGAAAAAGTAATTTTATTCAAGCCACCAAAAGAAGCTGCTATCTGATCCTGCCAACCACCAACTTCATTACACAATCCTCGCTCTAAATAAATTGCTTTGTCTGCAAGAAGTTTTTTATCTGCATATCTGCCCTTTAATGCGTAAAATGCATTAAGCATACCAACAGCAAAAGAACTGCTTGTACCAAGACCTGAACGAGCTGGTAAATCTCCTTCGTAGGTCAAACGAATTTCATGCATGTCTAACATTTGCATTGCATTGCGAATAGCAGGATGAACAATTGCTGACAAATCTGTTACTCGTTCAATTTTTGAATATGATAATTCAGTAGAATAATCAAAAAACCGCGGCAGATGACGAACATTTACATAGCAGTACTTGTCAAATGTTGTAGAAAGTACTGCTCCGCCATATTCTTGGAAAAAGTCCGGCATATCTGTTCCACCACCAAAAAAGGACATCCGGAATGGTGTTTTCGTGATAATCATAATGCTACCCCTTGTATATTATTTTCGTAACTTAAAATATTGCCTTATTAAAAATATAGTACGTATAATCTTTTTGATTTTCATTCAAGAACATTGCTACATAAATAATCCTTGTCTACAATTCGATGGAATATGCATTTATGTCTTCATATCATACATCTGCATCATCTTTTTATTTTATAGTTTGCTTTTTATATTTAAAAGTTTGCGCTTCAATCTTTTAAAAAGTGATATCTTCGTAAATGAATTGATTAAAGAAATAATATCACTGGTTTCTTCCATAGCTGAAAAAAAGGCTACTCGTTTAGAATTCACTTCTGATGCTTTTACTATTGCGGGATTACTTTTTATAGCACAATCTAAATCGACTGATTTTATGAAAATACTTCTTTTTATTGCCTTTAATAAATTTATTCCTTGGTTGGAATGAACTATAATTAAAGAAATACCTTTGTCATCGTCTAACTCTGGATAATTCTTTTCTATCCCCCAAAAATCTGCAATTGTTATATCACTTACTCTATCTATAGATTTAAACTGACACTGATAGCAAGATGGTCTTAAATATAAGTTCTGTAAAAAACCTATCATAAAGGGTTCTTGATTTACATCTTTTATATATGTCGTATTGTCATCGAACGAAAACCTAATGGAATATCTCTTCCAACTTTTGTCTTTAACCCTAAAATTAATATTTTTAATCGGCAATTTATTTATTGCAGAAATACGCTTCACATATTTTCTCCATACCAATCTTGAGGGAACTCCATGACAAGCTAAATCAATAGTAATAAGATTTTCATATTCTTTTATTAAAAACTTTTTTAACGCCTCAACTTGACAAGGTGTCCCAGTAAATAAAACTAGCTTTTCATCATTTAAATCATTCCGGCACTGTTTGTATATACCGGTGCAATCACTTTGAACGTATTTACTGCCACGCAACTTGTTTAAATCACTTTTATCAGTTATTCTACTGTGAAATACTTCAAAATTTACATCAAATGCAGCTCCATAAACAACTCCATTATTGGTTAACACGTAATCAGCTAATGCAGAAAAAATCCCTCCTGAAGAACTCATTAAGCGAATATTTTCCTTTAAATAGTATGCAGCAAATGCCTCTGATTTGGTTAAATTTCTTTTAAGATTATGTGTAGGGCAAATCACTTCACATAATCCACAATTTATACATTTACTACTATCAATATTAGGATAATAAAACCCTTCATTATCCTCTATCATTTTGATAGCTGATTGAGGGCAAATATCATAACACGCACTACAACCACAACATAATCCTTTTTTCTCGTAAAGCAACTGTATGCCCTCCTCTGCACAAAAAATCATTTTTTTAACTTATCTATAATACTTACGCAAAAAGCCTTTTCAGTAATATTCAAACTGAATTGCCAAATGCTCATACAATAAACAAGCGTATAAACAATAGCCCAACCACATAACACTAATAGAGAATCAATATGTAAGATTTTAAACATTGTCGCTCCTACTACTACTGGTACAATAAAGCCTGGGAATATTGATAATATATTTTTCCAAAAAGCTATTATATCAACATTACATTGTTTATGATAATAAACATTCATGATTAATCCGTTAGCTAGTATTAGTGAGATACTTGTTCCTAAAGCAGTACCAATTGCTCCCCATAATTTACATAGCCATATTGACATTACTACATTGATAACAGCCATTATCAAATATATGACAGAACGAAAACTATGCTTATTTTGAGCTCTTTGTATTTCAACGCCCACATTTTCTATTAGCGGAATGGTAACCGGTAATATCAATAACAATAAGATATAGTATGAATCTTCATATCCCATACCAACCCATATCCCTATAAATGACTTTCCAAAAAAAATAACGCCTGTAACAATCAACGATAATATCAAAAACTGGATTCTTCCTACTTTTATAAACAACGTGGTTAATTCTTTCCTTTGAATATCTAAGTCACTTCTTGTATCATTTATTATCTTGTGAATTAACGGCACAAATACACTTGAAACTGCTGTTGATATCATACAGTAGTAATTGTTTAATATATAAGCTACAGAATAAATTGCTACTGAAACAGTACCTCTATATCGCGCCAATATAAGCTTATCAATATTCCAGTTAATCTGGTCTACAATTATATTTATGGCAATAAAGGAAGTGTAGATTAATAAATCTTTAAATAATCCTTTAGGATAATCCTTATATATAAATTTTTCTTTTAACTTAAAAACAACATACCACAAATATACACAATCGGTGACTAATGCAAATATAACAGTAACAACAACAATTCCCACAGACCTATAGCCCATGATAAGTAAAGGTAGGGTAACTAATGGGCTACAAACAGTTTTCACTAATCCTAAAAGCTTAAGAAAAACAAATCTTTCATGTGCACTAATAATATCTGTAAAAACACTCATAGGAAATGATATTGCAAGATTAAATGTAAGTAGTAAAAATAATTTTTTTACTAAGGTGTACTCCTCACCCGTTAATCCATCAGCAAAAACATATACCAGATTATTACTAATAAAAACGCCACTAAGAAAAGCAATAAAACCAATAATGCAAAATATGCTTATGAACATACCATTAAGTTTAGCAATATTTTCTGCTTCATTGCGTATTTTATAAATTGCATAATAGCGAATATAGCTGCTATTAAAACCTAAACTCAGAATGCTTAGCATTGAAATTGTTGAAACAACAGTATTATACAATCCATATTCGCTTTGCCCCAGTGTACGAATCATATAAGGTGTATATAACAATGTTACAACAACACCAAATAACATCTGTACATACGAAAGAATAGATCCAAGAGTTCTTTGATTCATTATAATCACTTTCCAGCAAGATTAGCTTTTAAAAATTCGATTGACATAGCTTTCAATTTCAAAAAATCTAGACAAACCTCTTTGTAATCAATGGGACTAGAATTCTCAATATATTCATATTTAGTTTTATTATGGCCATTACAAAATCTGTCTAATCTGTTAAATAGTTTAGATAAAGACTCTATTCTGGAACTCATTGAAGACTTTGAGGGACGTTCAAAAACAAAATACTGTTTTTCAAAGATAAGAGAAAAAGCCATTGCATGAAAGCTATCAGTAAAAACATATTCTGCGTTTTTAATTAACCCTAAAAACTCTTCCGGTGTAATGTCGTACAATAATCTATCACCGAAATTACTATCTGAAACTCTATACTCTCCCTCTAAATAAGGTAGCGTAACTATCTTTAAACCTTTTTCTTCAGCAAATCTTTTAACTAAATGTCTCGCATTAATGTCATTACCAAGAAAGTAGCAAAATATATACTTATCTTTACCGCAGCTCCCTTTTATAATTTTCATCCATTCCTTTTTATCTAAAAGAAATACAGGATCTACAACCCACTTTACATCTTTGGAAGAGATTTCACTAATTATACTAACAGCATTTTCTTCGCGTACAGATATAGCTGAAAAATCTTTCAATGCTTTTTTATATCGTTTCTTTTCATTATCCGATAATGAATCTTTAGCAATACTAGCTGCATATGAGAACTTTTTCAATCCAGTTATACCGAAATCTAGTAAATAAGCATCGCACACTGCATTTGGATGCCAAACTTGATCACTTCCTGTTATAAAAACATCATAAACAGTCGCTAATTCTTTCAAATTCGCTTCCGTATATACCTTTTCACTATGCCGTATTATATTGGTTCTAAAATTTACAAATGCTTTTCTGCGTTTGAGCATATAATAAAAAACTTTTGGATGCATAGCTTTTTTAATAGACCTTAATAAAGAGCCTATTCTGCGTCTAAAGGTAACAGTATCTTTTTTATTGTAGCAAATTTGCTCTGCCTCAAATCCTATAGAATTTATAAAATTGCATAAAGCATATGCTTGCAACACACCTCCATAATTCGAACTACCATAATAATGAGTAATTATACCTACTTTTGTCATTTTATTACCTCAATAATTCTTTATATATTCCAAGATAGTCTGCACACATTCGTTTGTCAGAATAAACTGCACGCGCCTTTTTTGATAAGGTTCCTTTGTCAAAATCACATGATAAAAAACCACGCAATACCTTTTCTAAATTATCATCATCACCTTGCTCTACAAATTGACTATAGTCATGCAAAGCTATACTCTCTGGTCCACCAGCTTTAAAACCAACAACTGGTGTACCACAACATAGGCTTTCTGCAGTAACCATACTAAAAGTCTCTCTTAAACTAGTAAGCAGGCATACATCTGCAATTGAATAAAACTTTGCTAAAACGGCCTGGTCATCAACTCTCCCCACAAATATTATATTATCAGGAATATCTGTGTCATTTTTTGTACTTCCCACGATAAGGAACTTAACTTCTGGCATTCTTTTTGCCATTTCTATGACATGATTTCCACCTTTTATTGGACTAAAAAAAGCAGGCGTAACATGAATAACCAGTCTTTGATCATTAGGCTTATATTGTTGCGCTAATTTAGGATCATATTTAAAACTAAAAGTTTCTGTATTTAAACCATTAAAAACAGTTTCTACAGGATAAGCTCTAAAAAAAGGTGATTTTCTAGCATGATTTCGAACCCAATCCGATACATTGCATATGTATAACTTTTCAAAACCACTATATGCCTGCTGCATTAATTTCCATTCTTTTGCAGTTCTATCAAAAAAATACGATATAGGATGCTCTTTACATATTTTTTTACAATCGCCACAACCTGTTAACCACTTCTTGCAATCAACTACGTGCGTACAGCCACCAGTATACATAAATTCTGCATGATTAGTAATAACAGTTGGTATCTTATGTTTCTTTAAGTATTCCAGTATTCTATATATGTTAACCATATACCCATTAATACAATGAATATGCACAATATCTGGCTTAACTTCATCGATATATCTTAACGCATTCCTTGTACCTATCTGTGCTCCTCCATAAGGAAAACCAGTAAACCTTGATTGTAATGATTGTAATCTTCTAAGAAAATTTGTTGTTGTTCTAAATACGTTTTTATCTGAAACTTTTGCACCTAGTCCATAAATTACATAAGAATCTATACCTTGTTTTTGCAAATAACGATGTATTGCATATACAATTTTCCCGGTGCTGCCATTACCATATACACAATTCATCTGTAATACTTTCATTGTCAATAAATTCCTTTCGTTTTTTAAAAGAAAAATTTATAATTAAACACTTGAAGCGAATCTGCCTTTAAAAAGAAAAAGTGAAGTATAAAATAAACAGGCATAACAAACGCTGCTATTGCTTTTATCTGTAACATAGACTTTCTGCAACAAAAATTAGCTCTTGAAAGTGCCAAAGGAATAAACAAGATGAAATAATAGTTCACTCTAGAGATTGTCGGATGTAATGGAGCAAATAAATGTATACACATTGCAAGAAACAAAATATTCCTTAACCCTAAGTCATCACTATCTGCTTTCTTTTCATCCATCATAATATAGCTATAAACTGTCAGAAGAATAAATAAAATTGTCAGTCCCATTTGACCAGACGAGCCAGTCAGATAAGCATACCTGCTTTCATAATCATCTCCTGCAAAGCGAATAATATATTGAAATACTGTATCTATATGAAGGTACATAAAAAGAAGCAGTGGGAAAATCACAAGCAGAATTTTTTTGGTAATTTTCATATGGTATACTGGATATAACAGCAATACAACCACTGCTGATTTATGAAAAGTCATTGCTATTAATACAGTAAGGACAAATAATAATTTTTTCTGCTGTTTAGCAAAATAATAAGCAGGTACAGCTAACGCAATCGCTATACTTTGCCGCATACCAGAAAAAAACATTTCAAACAGTAACGATATTAGAAAAAAAGAACAACATAAGAGTGCATCTCTGCTTTCTTTCTCATATAAGTACATAACAGGCAGCACCACCAACGTTGCTACTACAACCATCAGTAATCTTGTGTCCCCAAAAAAAGCTATCAATTTTTCCAAAGCTAAAAATCCCACTTCAGTATTGCTAAACACAAGCATTGTCTGAAAATCCATTCTTCTCATCATATTAAAGCTTTGGACATACCATTTAGTATCTACGCCTATACTTTCACTACGCAAACACAATAATAATAAATAGCCTAAAAAAAAGAATATAGTCGTAACCTTATTGATTTTATCTTTATTTTTTACAACTGATGACATTATAAAGTAGGTTAGAATGGTTAATCCTACAAGTATTCCATAAACTATCATTTACTTATCACCCTGTTTTTGTATCACTTCAGCAAGAATACTTTCAAAAATTTTTGTACTGCTCTCTACTGAATGATTTTTATTAAATGCTAAAATAGCATTATCATAAAGAGATTTCTGTAAAAATTCATCATTAATAAGTTTAATCAAGTCTTCCTGCAAATTCTGTTTATCAGTACATACCATAGCTCCCTTGGTTTCTTTCATGTACGAAACTACACCAGCATCTTCTGGTCCATATGTTAATATGGCAGTTCCGCTCGCCAAACTATCAGAGGCTTTAGTAGACAAAGAATATCTTGTAAAGTTAATATCTTCCTCACGAAATCCTTCAGCTATGACAAAAATATCGCACTCAGCAATTTTTTTCTGTACTTCTGTATAAGGAATTGCTCCACCATATTTGACATTAGGATGTGCTTTTAGTTCTCCATAAACAGTTTCATCGTTCTCATTAGAATAGACTTCTAATTTATAGGTTGAGTCTATAGTTTTTAGTGCATTGGCAATTTCCAATAATGCTTTATTTCTTCCTAAACGAATACTACCAAAATAAACAATCTTTGGATCTTTTTTATTTATCACTCTGAAATTTCTTCTAGGAACAGATGAATTGAAGTATACAGTTTTACCGTTCATCTTAAAAAACTGATTATATTTATCACGAATTTTATCACTACAATATACTGCGCTACAATTCCCTACTAAAATTTGTTCAGTTAACTTCTTGAATTTATGGCGAAACCACAAATATATAGGAGATAATGAAAACTTATCATTAAAATAATAATCATCACCAATTATTGCTACAATAGGGATGTTAAATCTCTTGGCAATGAACAAAGCTATTTGTTGAGTAAAGAGATGATTACTAAAATTATATAATATACACTCTGGCTTATATTCATCTACCCATTTCAAAAAAGCTTCATTACACCAGTATTTCTTTCTCCACAAAAAACCTCTTAAAATCTCAATTATAGGCAAGTGCTTACTTCCTATTTTATAACCAATTCCAACAGTGGACGTATCCGCTAAAACCTGGTTACCATCTTCATCACGCATCTCATCATAATAATAAACTCTACCTACTGTATTAACTTTATGAAACCATTTTTTTAACAGAGAAGAATCGGTAATTTGAAACATTTCTTCACAATGGCCCTTATTTGGCAACCAGTTCCTGCTAAAAATCTGCGCTACCTTATTACGTTCCCAAAAATGAAAATACGCATCTAATGTCCTGCTACTATCACTTTTACTATATGGAGTTGTCATTATAATTAACACTTTAGGATGCATAATATTCTCCTTAATCTCTTAATCTTTTCATATATTCATCGAAACTTCCTATAATTTTGCATGGTACACCTGCTACAATTACACCATCTGGTATATCTTTATTAACAAGACTTCCTGCACCTACAATTACATTATTACCAATTTTTACATCATATAAAATTGTACTATTTGCACCTATAAATACGTTATTGCCTATATTTATTTCACCTTGCCGAATTTTATACATATGTTGTTTGTCTAAATACTTGAATACCATACATGTTGTATCATGATTTACAAATGTAACACCTGTCGCAACTCGCACATTATTACCAAAACTAATTAAATGTGGTTCTGTGCCAAAGTTAAATGGAGTAAAAGAACAATGCACGCCTTGATTCTTAAAATAACCCATCTTTTTTAAGAATCTAGCACGTTTGTCCCCCCCCGGAACACATAATATACTTAGTAAAGTAATATAACGTTTTAATCTATTCATCTTTTATCATCTCCAAAAAACGATTAACTGCTGGATCGACTCCATATTTATTCACTCCGAATAAATATGCATTTTTACTATATTTTTTTAACATATTAACTTTAAATGTAGAAATATATTTGATTTTTTTTGCAAACAATTGATTCTCTTTATTCTCAATCAAAAACCCACTTATTCCATCTTCAACCTGTTCACTTATTGCACCTACATCAAATGCAATAACTGGCCGACTATACTTATAGGCATCAATAATAACTCCAGACTGGGAAGCAGAATTATACGGAAGAATAACCCAATCGGCGTTAATAAATGCTTCTTTCATTTCATCATCGCTAACATAATTATTATTCAAAAACACATTAGGAAGCTTTTTCAATGCATCTACTATCCCCTGCATTTGTGGATCAACTCGACCTATAACATCAAAATGAATGTCTGGACATAATTTAGCAATTTCTAGTAAATTGTCTACGCCCTTATATGGATTAATGCGACCAAAAAAAAGTACTCTCTTTGTATACCTAGGTTCAATGAACTTAGGAAATCTTCTCCAAAGTTCCAAGAAATGTACCCTGTCTTTTTCTATACCATAGCGTTTTATTAGTTCATCAATATATTTTTTATTACGTAAAACAATATGGTCAGATAGCTTTACTACAGCTTTATTCATCAAATCGACCATTTTTACTTGCTTATCGCCTTCATGCGGAATAACCTCATGTATTACCTGATACTTGCAAGCACTTCCAGAAAACATCATTATCGGTAAATTCCACACATGCAAACTTTCAAAATATATTACATCAAAATTCTCTTTTCTTATTTTCTTTATTAAAGAAGTCAGAAGAAAGATATTAAATGTCTTCTTAGTGATTCCTGGTCTTTCAGGACAGTCAACAAGCCATGTATGACTAGATTTACGCAATGCAACTTTAGGAGTCTTAATAGCTAACAGATAAGCATCTTGCTTGCCTTCATCTTCCAAGGCTTCATATAAGCCAAAAATAGTATCTTGATGATCCGCATTATCAGAAAATGAAACCAATAAAATTTTCTTTTTCATCTCAGACTATTCCCTCACTTCATCGCCGTCTGCTGTCCCTCAGCAACACCTTCCGTGCTTTCAGGCACAAATAAAATCTTTATCGTTGCAAAAATTATGCGCAAATCCTCCCAGAAGCTGGGATGAGCAATATATAGCAAATCCATTTGCAGCTTGTCATACGGAGTAGTATTGTACTTGCCGTAAACCTGCGCATAACCGGTAAGACCGGCCTTTGCCTGCAGGCGCAGCTTAAACTCCGGAATCTGCTCTTCATACTGGCTGGCAATTTCCGGACGTTCCGGACGCGGGCCAACAACACTCATGCTGCCGCCAATAATATTCAAAAGCTGCGGCAGTTCATCAATACGCACCTTGCGGATAAAATGGCCAACTGGAGTAATGCGGTCATCGTTATCACCGCTGGAAAGACGTGCCACGCCATCCTTTTCTGCATCCACACGCATAGAACGGAACTTCAACACATCAAATTCCTTGCCATTCTGCGTCAGGCGACGCTGCTTATAAAACACCGGTCCGCCATCTGTCATTTTAATAGCAATAGCTGTCACCAGCATCACCGGAGAAATAACCAGAAACAGCGCACCTGCAGAAACAACGTCAAAGGTACGCTTAGCAATTGTATGCCATGGAGAAGGATTACACCTGCCCACGCGCAGCATCGGCAAATGGAACATGTGCATCTGCTGTGCACCGCTCATCAGCACATCGCCAATACGCGGAATAAGGTACATCATAATATTATTGGCAACGCAATATTTTAAAATAATGTTACGTTCATGGCTATGCACGCCACTCACAAAAACAGTCTGCGCATTTTTCAGCAAATCCAAGTTATTGATGCAGTTATCTACGGTCAGGGTTTTAATAACCGTAAACTTCTTTTCAAAGCCATATTCGTGAATCAGCTTTTCCATGCCTTGACGCTCATCATAAACAATAATCGTCTTGGTAGCAGGGAACAGGATATAAAACGCAATATGCGCCAAAAAGCTCCAAATTGCGGAAATCACAATCTGCGCTGCAAACACTCCCAAAACAGGCCAAATATCTGGCAAATGTCTCATCAGCAGGCAGGTAATAATATACATAATACCGTTAACCATGCAAGCAGCCAATGCCTGACTATATACGCTTTCAGAAATTCGGTTCAGCGAAATCCAAAAGGCACCATACACACGACCAAACGCAATATAAAGTAAAAAAAACAAAGCTATTACCAACCAATTGCCCATGTTATAAAACGGCTCTGCAATACGCTCAGCATAATAAGCGAACCAAGCTATAGCAAAAGGCATAGTCATCAAAAACGCATTCAACAGCTTCATAAGCCGCAGCGCCAATTCCTTAAAAAACATTCTCTTAGGTCCCCCACTTCATCAACACTATCATACATCATAAAATATATCATCCCTACGCATAAGTGCTGCTTTTGTCCGTAAAGCAGCACTCTTTCTCTATTATTATTACTTTTTATTATTACTTTTCAGCTTCCTTGCTTCCGTAGTAATAGTAATAGCCATAACCATAGCCACGGTGCTCACTGCGCACCTTGTTCAGCACAACTCCCAGGATATTGGCCCCGGCATGCTGCAGCTGCTTCTTCACATCGCGCGCCAGGTCAACCTTCACCTCGCCGCTTTCGATAACCAACACCACGCCGTCAACCACAGCACCCAAAACCAGTGCATCCGCAACCGGCAGCACCGGCGGCAGGTCAATCAGCACATAATCATAAATCTCTCTGGCCTCCTGCAGCAGCTCCCGCATGCGCTCGCTGCTCAGCAGCTCGCTCGGGTTCGGCGCAATCACGCCGCTTGTCAACGCATACAGGTTGTCCACCTTCGTAGCCTGCACTGCAGCGCTCAGCGGTGTGCCCATGCTGATGCAGCTGGAAAGCCCCAGCTTATTGGAAAGGCCAAAATTCTTGTGCACAGTCGGGTTACGCATATCGCAATCCAAAAGCAACACACTCTTGCCTGCCTGCGTCAGCACCACCGCCAAATTGGCAGCAGTCATGCTCTTGCCCTCGTTAGGCATGCAGCTGGTAACAGCCAGCGTCTTCAGCTCCTTACCGGCCTGCGCAAACTGGATGCTGGTGCGAATAACACGGTATGCCTCCGTCGCCGGGTTCTTCAAATCATTATGTGCAATCAGATTTAAGCCTTCCATATTTTCCTCCACATTCTCACAGCCAGGCCAGGTTTTTTATCCTTCTCCTGCATATTCTTCTGCAAATCCTCCAAATCAGGAACACTGCCCAAAAGCGGCAAATCCAAGTATTGTGCCACATCATCGGCAGTCTTGATTGTTCTGTTGAGCAGCTCGCGCACCACTACAAAGCCACTGCTTGCCAAAATGCCCAGCAGTGCTGCCAAAAGCAGTGTCATCGACTTACGCGGCTTCACAGGGGCTTCCGGCAGCGTGCCGCTGTCCACCACCTGCACCTCGGTAGCAACGCTTGCTTCCGCAACCTTGGCCTCCTCCAGGCGTTTGGCCAGCATAACGTAAATCTCGTTAGCCACCGTCACATCACGCAGCAGGCCGACAAACTGCTGCTCCTTATCAGAAAGCTCCTTTAAGCCGTTCTTGTTTTCGCCGTCAATCTGCGCCAGCTTGGCCAGGTTGCTTTGTGCCACGCTCGCCTCAGCCTCGCTGCTGAACTTGCTGGCCAGCAGCTGCTGGTGTACCGGGTTATCACTTGGAGCCTGCAAAGCGGCAACCTTGTTAATCTCGTTCTGAAATTTAGCCTTCAGGCCGGCAATCTCCTGGTTCACCTGCTGCACCTTCGGGTGGTTTTCAGTATATTTATCCATATAGCTGATGCGCTCGCCCTCCAGCTCCGCCAGCTTCGCATTATAGGATTGAATCGTTTTGTTATCCGCAATGGAAACAGCCTCGCCCTGCAGCTGGCCGTTAGCCGCTGCCAGGCGCGCATTGGCAGTAGCCAGCGCCACCTTGTTTTCCGCGCTCAGCTTATCCACCATGCTCATCTTTTCGCTCGCCAGCTTCACAGCATCATCGGGAGCAATAATATTATTTTTCTTCTTATAATCTGTCAGCTTATCTTCCGCAGTCTGCAGCTCATTTTTGGCAGCCACAGCACGCTCCTCCAAAAAGCCGCGGGTAGCCTTCTGCTGGTCACGCGAAAGGTCCGTCAAACGCTTCAAAAAGCCGTCCACAATCAGCTTATTAGCCTCCTGGGCCTTTTCCGGCGTATTTGCACGCACTGTCAGCTGCATGATTTCGGTATCCTTAAAGGGCGCGGTAGTAATACGTCCCTTCACATAAGCATCATAAGCAGGATACTTGCCTTCCTTATTAGGCTGCTCCGTCTTTTGGATTACGGGCACCACAACACTGCGGCTCTTCAAAATCTCTGCATAGGTGTTCATCAGCTGGGTGTTGGCCATTGCATTGCCCATCGGCATGGATTCCAAAAGGCTGGTGCCAATGCCCTTAGGCTGCTTAACACGCAGCAAAGCCTGCGATTCGTATACCGGCGTGGCCGTAGCCAGGTACACGCCTGCTGCCACCACAAAAATACCGGTAACGCGGGCGATATTGCCTGCATTGCGCTTCAAAATATTGGCTATTTCCAGCAGGTCTATAGTAATCTCTTCGTCATTATGTAAATCCTTACTCACATCTATTCTCCTCAATCATCGTTTTTAATTTCGTTGATGTAATATGCACCGGTCAGGAACGGCATAATATCCTTGCTGAAGATAACCTTATGGTTGCTGGTCAGATACAGGCAGTCGCCCTCATGCAGCTCCAGGTTTGCGCTTTGGTCAGCCTTCCTCAGATAATTGTTGATGTTCAGCTGCTGCACCTCGGTAGAACCGGCACGCACCAAAAAGACATTCCTCTTGGCAGATTTTTCGGTAAAGCCCTCCGCCTTAGCCAGTGCATCCAGCACGCGGTGGCTCTTTTCCAGCTCAAACAGGCCAGGGCGTTTAACCTCGCCCAGCACATACACACGCGTAGTACCCAGCTTCACCACATTCACACTGATCTGCGGCTTCACCAGGTAATAACCGAAGCGGCTCACCAGCTCCTCACGGAACTGTGTCACTGTCTTGCCCGTAACATCCACATCGCCAATCAGCGGGAAGGACACCTTGCCGTCGGGGCGCACCACATACGGCGAATTCTGCGTATTACCCGCCAGTGTACTCAAATCCTCATGACCATATACCACAACCTGCAGCACATCGCCCGGGCACATCACATAATCCTGCACCTGCGCCTGTGCAGCGCTGCCTGTCCCTAAAGCCAGCGCCAATGCCAATACTACTAATGACTTTTTCATTTTATACTCCTTAATAAAAATTTTTAAACAAAAAAAAACGGTATATTTATTATTTAAATAACCTGTTCCACCACTTAGATTTCTTTGCATTAGTCCATTACTTGTGGTTGGGTCGACCTAGTCCAATTTTTGTGCTCG
>OLVT01000743.1_pt1 | contig 33440 bp, 27 predicted proteins | sample 1673241 | NCBI WGS metagenome assembly OLVT01 (sample SAMEA3178936, study PRJEB25190) | human gut metagenome | biome: human gut; feature: human-associated habitat; material: faeces | place: Austria | collected 2013 | reverse complement strand
GCGAAGTCGTCCATGGACAGCACATTATTGTTGATGAGCTGGAAGTAGACGTCGTTGATGGGAATCAGGATCTGCGATGCCTTGGCAAATTCTGACGGATCCACCTCCCGGTCCACGATCTTGCTCACCAGGATGCCGGCCAGCTGCCGCTCCAGGGTTTCCACACGCTCGGCCAGAGCCTCCAGCGTCACATCGGCGTCGGGGCGCACCATGCGCGTGCAGCCGATCTCGAAGGACAGGCGCGGGTTGGTGGAGGTTTTCAGCTCGGCCATGACGTCGCCGAGCACCTGCAGCATGCGTGCCAGCCGATCGGTGCCGAACAGGGGCAGCTCATCGGCAAGCTGACGGCGTTCCGACGCGCTGACGTCGAGCGCCACATCGGTTCCCGCCAAGCTCATCACATACAGATTTCGCACGTGTTGGGCGAGTTCGCGTGCAAATTGAGCCAAATCGGAGCCGGATTCGACGAACTCCGCAACCCAATTGAAGCATGCTGCGGCATCGCGCTTGCCAAGCGCCTGCACGATGTTGGCCAGATCGCCGGAATCAACGCCGCCGAGCATGCGCTCGGCAACGGCCAAGGTGACCTTGCCCTCGCCGAACGCGATGGTCTGCTCAAGCGAGGTGAGCGCGTTTCGCATGCCGCCGCCAGCGTGATGGGCGATCAGGTCGAGCGCATCGCCTTCGAATTCCACGCCCTCGGCCACGCACACCGCGCCCAGGCGCGAGACGATGGACTCGTTGGATATGCGGCGGAAATCGAAGCGCTGGCAACGCGAATGGATGGTCTCCGGCACCTTCTGCGGGTCGGTGGTTGCCAGGATGAACACCACGTGATCAGGAGGTTCCTCCAACGTCTTGAGCAGCGCGTTGAACGCTGCGATGGACAGCATGTGGACCTCGTCGATGATATAGACCTTGTAGCGGCCGCGCGTGGGCGCGAACTGCACGCGGTTGATGATCTCCTCGCGCACGTTCTCCACGCCCGTGCGGCTTGCCGCGTCGAGCTCGTAGACGTCGGGGTGCACGCCCTCGGCGATCATCTGGCAATCCTCGCAGGTGCCGTCCGGGTCGGGCGTGGGGCCCTTCTCGCACAGCAGCGCCTTGGCAAGCAGGCGCGCCGTGGTGGTCTTGCCCGTGCCGCGCGGGCCGCAGAACAAGTAGGCGTGGCTGACCTTGTCCTGCTCGATGGCGTTTTTGATGGTGCGCTCGATCTGCTCCTGCCCCACCACGTCCTCGAAGATCTGCGGACGGTATTTGCGGTACAACGCCTCTGCCATGTGGTTGCTCCTTGCCCTGCGTGCGGATATGCGAAAGCCCGGGAAGCCCGGGCGTTGTGGTCTGCCACCATTATACGGGCATCCCGTTGCGGCCGCGCGCCAGACGCCGCCGAACACGAAAAACGCCCGGAGCCTGCAAGCCCCGGGCGCATCATGGCGCATTCTGCAACGGATGCGCCGCCGAAGATTCCCGCGAATAGGCGCGAATGCCGCGCTACGCCTTCTTCTTGCGGCCGTTCAGGGCCGCCTTCACCGCGCCGATGACCGCCGGAGCGACCGACACGGCCACGATGCCGAGGACGATGACCTCGAAGTGCTCCTGCACGAACGGCACGCCGCCGAAGAAGTAGCCCACCAGCACGAACAGGCTGACCCAAGAGATGCCGCCGATGGTGTTGAACATCGTGAACTTCGCGAAGTTCATGTGCCCGGTGCCTGCGATGAACGGGGCGAACGTGCGGAAAAACGGCATGAAGCGCGTGATGACGATGGTGAGCCCGCCGTACTTCTCGAAGAAGCTATCGAGCTTGGCCATACGCTCGGGCGTGAGCGCCTTCACCTTGCCGGAGTCGATGATGCGCTTGCCGAAGAAGCGCGCGATCCAGTAGTTGGAGGTGTTGCCCAAGATGGCCGCTGCGTAGAACACCAGCAGCGTGGCGCCCAGATGAAGCCCGCCGCCATCGGCAGAGAAGACGCCGGCCGCGAACAGCAGCGAGTCGCCAGGCAAAAACGGGAAGAACACCAGGCCCGTTTCCACGAACACGATCAAGAACAGCGGCGTGTACACCCACACCGCGCCCAGCGTGATGATCCATCCGGCGATGGCGCCGCGCGGGTCGCTTAACAGGTTAAGGAAGAAATCGATGATACCCATATATGCCTTTCCAACGCCGTTTCACCCCGGTTTACACGCGTCCGGGGTGCAGCCCCTGTGTTTTTGGGCGCAAAAAGAGCATCCTATATGGGACAGGGCGCTCGTCAGAGGCCCCTTATGGCTGCTTCCTCCCGGACCTGACCAGGTTCGGAACTTGGCGCCGCCCCGACCCATATAAGATGCTCGTTTCGACTTGGCATAGTATACCGGCGCCCCGCTCCCGCCGCAGGCGCAGGGCGCAAGCGTTACCAAATGCACACAGGCGCTTTACGCCAGCTTGACGCTTGGCAACACGCCGTTGAGGCCGTCGAACAAACACGCGCTGGTCACCCCGGCAAGGCTTTCAAGCGGGATCTCGGAATCGGCGATGAGCCAGCGGCGGTACACCGCCACCAGGCCCGCGCAGAAAAACGACACGATGTAGGGCACGTACGGGTCGTCGCGGCGCAGGCCGAGCACGTTGTCCTCCATGAGCACATCGACCAGGCTTGCCTCAAGGCGGTCGAGCACATCTTGCAGCGACACATGCTGCAGCACCCGCTTGCTGCGCGTCATATCGGGGGCAAGGGCCAGGCTGATGCTTTGGAACAGCTTGCTCACGTCAAGCCCCTTGTCGCCATCCGAGCGCAGCGCCTCGCGGCAGCTGGCGACGATCTTCTGGGCCTCATCGCGGATGACCTCGTCCACCAGATCGCTTACCGAGCGATAATGCAGGTAGAACGTCTTGCGGTCGATATCGGCCTCGCGCGCCACGGAGGCGATGGTGATCTTGTGGTAGTCCTGGTTCTCCATCAGCTTGAAAAACGCCTCGCGGATGGCCTTGCGCGTGCGCACCACGCGACGATCGGTGGACCTGCGCAGGTCTTTTGCCGTCGGTTCGCCCATCGGCGCAATCGGGTCTGACACCTTATACCCCTCGTTTCCTGTTTACTCGCCGGCATCCGGCGGCCCTTGTTCGTGTTAGCGCGATCGCTGCAGCGATAGTACACGCGTTAATCAACATTAGACCATTGTATGGATACTTATCCTCGTTCGTTGCAAAACGGTCAATTGCAGAATACCAGAATCCCGCTGCATTTAAGGAGCGTAGATTACTACCCACCTGCGTATTATCCAGGAAAGCTGTCAGGAACGGCTCGGCACGGGTTGCGAGCGGCTTTTGCGCAACGGCGAAAAAACGGGCGCGGCATCATGCCGCGCCCGTATGCGTTACACCACCTGGAAGATGAAGAACTTCAGGTAGTCGGTTTCGGGAACGCCCCAGACGATGGGGTGGTCGGGCGCCTGCTGGCGCTCCTCGATCTGCCGCAGCTGCACGCCCGCGTCATGCGCGGCGCTGGCAACCACATGCTTGAAGCGCTCGGTGTCCATGAAGTGGCTGCAGCTGCAGGTTGCAAGATACCCGCCGCGCGGCAGCAGCTTCATGGCGCGGTAGTTAATCTCCTTGTAGCCGCGCGAGGCGCTTTGGATGGTTTTGCGGCTTTTCGTGAACGCCGGCGGGTCGAGCACGATGAAGTCGTACGTGCGGTCATGCGCGGCCTCAAGCGCCGGAAGCAGGTCGAACACGTTCGTTGCCGTGAAGTCCATGCACTCCTCCAGGCCGTTGAGCTGCGCGTTCTTGCGCGCTTGCGCCACGGCGAGCTCGGAGATGTCCACGGCGTTCACGTACGCCGCGCCGCCATGGGCAGCGTTGAGCGCGAAGCTTCCCGTGTGCGTGAAGCAGTCGAGCACGTGCTTTCCCGCGGCAAGCTTGGCCACCGCGCGGCGGTTGTACTTCTGGTCCAGGAAAAAGCCCGTCTTCTGGCCGTTCTCGAAATCAACCTCGTAGCGCACGCCGTTTTCCACGATCTGCGTGGCGGTGGGACCGAAATCCTCAGTGCCCGGCGCGCCGGGAGCCAGCGGGTCGAGACCTGCTTGGCCGCCTTCATCTGCCGCGCCCGCGAACCACCCCGCCGTCAGCTCAAGGCCTTCCAGCTTGCGGGTTGCCACGTCGTTGCGCTCGTACAGGCCGCGGATGGAAACGCCGTCCTCGGCGAGCACCTCGAGCAGCACCGGGAAGATCACCGGCTTGAGCTGCTCCATGCCAACCGAAAGCGTTTCGGCGACCAACACGTCGTTGAAGCGGTCCACCACCAGGCCCGGGAAGCCATCTGCCTCCGAGAACAGCACGCGGCAGCAGCTGGCGTCTTCGCCCATGACGGTTTTGCGGTACTCCCACGCCCACGCCACCTTGCGCTTCCAGAACGCGCGGTCGAACGCATCGTTGGCGTTGCGCGTGATAAGGCGGATGCGGATCTTGCTGCTCTTCGACAACAGGCCCGTGCCCAGATACGACCCCTTGCGGTTGACCACGTCGATGAGGCTGCCGTTAGCAACCTCATCGCCCTGCCCCGGCGCGCCCTCCATGAACAGCACCTCGGCCTCGTATACCCACGGGTGCCCCTTGACCAACGCATGCTCGCCCTTCGGCGTGATGGTGGCGCGAGGATACGGACGTTGAGCTTTCATGAGGGTCCTTTCGGGAACGGAGGATACAAGAATCGCAAGTGGCGCAAAAATCAGCGAAGGCCGCTGCGGAACCCCTGATCTGCGGGAACGCGAAGGTGCAGCGTGCTTTGGCACGCAAGTCCTCAGGTTCGCGCGAAGGCGGGGTGCCGCAGCGGCCCACAGCATCGAGCAATCCGGCTGCCGTCAGGCGGACGGAGCTACAACAGTCGCAGGGAGACTTCCTTGAGCTGGCGGCCGGTGACGGCGTTCGGGGCGCCGGTCATGGGGTCGGAAGCGCTGGAGGTCTTCGGGAAGGCGATGACGTCGCGGATGGACTGCTTGCCGGCCAGCAGCATGACCAGGCGATCGAGGCCCAGGGCGATGCCGCCGTGCGGCGGGGCGCCCAGCTCGAGCGCATGGATGAGGTGGCCGAACTTCTCCTCCATCTGCTCATCTTCCACGCCCAGGCGGCGAAGCACGCGCTTCTGCAGCTCGGCGTTGTGGATACGGATGGAGCCGCCGCCCATCTCGAAGCCGTCCATGACGATGTCGTAGGAGTAGCTCGAGCACGCCAGCGGATCGGTCTCGATCTTGTCCCAATCGGCCTCAGGGATCATCGTGAACGGATGATGCTCGGCGGCGTACTTCTTCTCCTCCTCGTCGTACTTGAACATAGGGAAGTCGACGACCCACAGCAGGGCGTGGCCCTCGCGCGGGATGTTCAGGGCCTCGGCCATGTGCAGGCGCAGGGCGGAGAGCACGGCGGAAGCGGTGCCGTAGGTGTCAGCGGCGAACAGCAGCAAGTCGCCCGGCTCGACGCCGGCGGCCTGCTTGATGGCACCATGGACCTCGTCGCCGAGGAACTTGATGATGGGGCTCTTGCCCGCAAGCTCGGCATCGGCGTCGGTGTAAGCGATCCAGGCCATGCCCTTCGCGCCGTTGGCGGCAGCCACGTCGGCCAGCTTCTCGATGTCGCCGCGCGACCAGTTGCCAGCGCCCTTGGCGTTGATGCACTTCACGACGTTGCCCGCCTCGACGGCCTTGGAGAACACGCCGAAGCCGCAGCCGCGCACGATGTCGGTGAGCTCGACGAGCTCCATGCCGAAGCGCACGTCGGGACGGTCACAGCCGAAGCGGTCCATGGCCTCTTTCCACGGCATGCGCTGCAGCGGGAACTCATGCTGCACGCCCGCGGCGGCCAGGACCTCCTTGAACACGCCCTCCATCAGGTCCATGACGTCGGTTTCCTGAACGAAGGACATCTCGATGTCGACCTGCGTGAACTCAGGCTGACGGTCGGCGCGCAGATCCTCGTCGCGGAAGCAGCGGGCAATCTGGTAGTAGCGCTCGATGCCGCCGACCATGAGCATCTGCTTGAACTGCTGCGGGGACTGCGGCAGCGCGTAGAACTTGCCCGGGTTCGGACGGGAGGGCACCAGGTAGTCGCGAGCGCCCTCGGGCGTGGAGTTGGCCAGGATGGGCGTTTCCACCTCGATGAAGCCGCGCTCGTTCAGCGCGGCGCGCATGGCCTGGGCCACGGTGTGGCGCAGGCGCAGGGACTGGTACATCTCCGGACGGCGAAGGTCCATATAGCGCCACTTCATGCGCGTGGTCTCGTCGGTCTCGATGCCGTCCTCGATGGAGAACGGCGGGGTGACGGATTCGTTGAGCACGTTGACCTTGCTGGCCAGCACCTCGATCTCGCCGGTGGCCATGTTCGGGTTCACGGCGTCGGCGCCGCGGTCGCGCACCGTGCCGGTGATCTGCAGGGCGTACTCGCGGCCCAGATGCTCGGCCTTGTGGAAATCCTCCTCGGGCACGCAATCGGGGTCGACGACCACCTGGGTGTAGCCGGTGCGGTCGCGCAGATCGCAGAAGATCAACCCGCCGTGATCGCGGTTGTGCCACGCCCAACCGCACAGCGTGACCTCGCGGCCCACGTCGGACTTGCGCAGCTCGCCGCACGTTGCGTCGTGCATGCAAAACTCGTTGATGTAATCCGTCATTCTCTCTTGCTCCTTGCAATGCTTTATGGGCGCCCGGCCGCAAGCGCGGGCCCGGGTTGTTGCTCAAACCTAGCCATTGTACATCACGAAAGGAGCTGGAAACCACACCGGCTTCCAGCTCCTTTGAAAATGCCATGGTTGCAGCGCCGCGGAAGCGGCTTCCGACGGCCGACGAACAGGGTGAGGGCACTTCCGTCCCCTGTTCACGTGGCTGCTCGGCGCTCACGGGCTATTCCTGGCCGGCGAACACGTCCTCGATACTGGCGTGCGCGCCTCCGAAAGGCTCGCCGCCGAACTGGGCCAGCAGCGTTTTGGCCTGATCGAGCTTTACCAGGCGCTCGTGATGGGTGGACATGTTGCGCACCTTCACCTCACCGGCGGCCAGCTCGTCGGGGCCGAGCACGGCGACCATGCGCGAGCCTACCTTGTCGGCCAGCTTGAACTGGCTTTTCAGGCTGCGGTGCTGGTGATCCATCTCGGCGGTCACGCCCGCATCGCGGCATGCCTGCACCAAGCTGAACGCCTCGGCGCGCACGGAATCGTCAACGCACGCCACGAAGATGTCACAACGCTGGGCGCTCGGGAACGCTTGGCCTGCCGCCTGGATGGCCAGCGCGCAGCGCTCGTAGCCCAGCGCGAAGCCGAAGCCCGGCGTGGGGCGTCCGCCCACTTCCTCGGCCAGCTTGTCGTAGCGACCGCCGCCGCCGATGGCGTTTTGGCTGCCCATGCCCTGATCGACCTGCACCTCGAACACGGTGCGCGTGTAGTAGTCGAGGCCGCGGACCAGCGTGGGGTCCTCGATGTAGGAGATGCCCGCGCCGTCCAGATAGGTTTTGACAGCCTGGTAGTGCTCGCGGCAGTCATCGCACAGGTAATCCGAGATCTTCGGAGCGCCCTCCATGACCTCGGCGCAGCCGGGGTTTTTGCAGTCGAAGGCGCGCAGCGGGTTGATCTCGGCGCGGCGCATGCACTCCTCGCACATGTTCTCGGCATGGGCGTTCATGTACTCGCGCACGGCCTCGCGATACTTCGGGCGGCACTGCTCGCAGCCCATGGAGTTCACCAGCAGGCGCGTGGCGTCCATGGGAACGCCGATGGCGGCGTAGAAGCGCATGAGCATGATGATGCCCTCGGCGTCGACGCTGGGGTCCTCCGCGCCCAGGCATTCGATGCCCACCTGGTTGAACATGCGCTGACGGCCCTTCTGCGGGCGCTCGGCGCGGAACATCGGGCCGGCGTACATGAGCTTGGCCGGAGCCGCGCCCTGCGGCACCAGGTCATGCTGCACCACGGCGCGCACCACGCCCGCGGTGCCCTCGGGGCGCAGGCTCAGGCGGCTTTTCGCCTTGATGGTGCCGCCTTCCATGACGCGCTTGAAGTTCTCGCCGGAGATGGCGGTGAACATCTCCTTGGACACCACGTCGGTGGCCTGGCCGATGCCGCGCACGAACAGGTCGGTCTGCTCGAACAGCGGCGTTTCGATGGGCTGATAGCCGTAACGGGCGAAAATGCCGAACGCGGTGTCGCGGAAATGCGCCCAGAACTTCGCCTCGTCGGGCAGAAGATCGCGCGTTCCCTCCGGGGAGTTGATTGCCATGACGGTTCCTTACTTCCGATAACTCATGTTCCGATGGTACGGACGGTTGAAAACGGTTAACCCTTGCATTGTAGCGCAGACGCCGGCATACGGCGGCCCGCCTGCCGCGACCCCACGCAATCAGCGCGGCGCGGGTCGCAGACGGGCGCGTCGGTTGCGCGCAGACAGCGCGGCTGCGGAACGGATGGCGGGCGCGACGGTTGCGAGGGACCCGGGCGGCGACCCTTACGCGGGCTCGCCGAAGCTGCGCAGCACCCCCATGAGCGCGTCGTCGGGACGATGGCGCAGGCGCGTGGCGAGCAGGCTGCGGGCCACGTTGGCAAGGCCGGCATCGCAGGCGGCGGACAGGGCCGCATCGATGACGTCGAGCGTCTCGGACGCGGGCGCGCAAGGGATGCCCTCGGCGGCAAGGGCCGCCTCCACACCGCCTGCCGGCGGGATGGATGCGCCGGTCTCGGCCACCAGCTCGCGCAGCTCGGCCGTGGCCTGCATGGCGATGGACGGCGATGCCTCGACCGCCTTCAGATAGCAAGCCACGCCCGCGTCGGCGCTGCCGCGCTTCCACATCACGTATCCCAGCTGGTAGTACATGAGCGCGATGTCGGTAGGCTGCAGGGAGACGCGAAGGCCCGCGCGCAGCACGTCGAAGGCGCGGCCCATATCGCCTTGGAGCATATAGGCGCGCCCGAGCACCCGATAGCCCATGGCGCACGACGGGCCCATGGCCACGGCGGCGCGGCCGTAGCGCAGCGCCTCGTCGGCGCGCTCGAACGAACGCTCCAGCAAGTGCGTGACCTCCAGGTGGCACAGGTAGAACGAGTCGGGCACCACGCGCACGCGCTTGCCGGCATCGGCCGCGGCATCGGGAACCGCGACGCTTCCGGATGCCGGATCGACTGCAGGCCCCTGACCAGAGTCGACGGGATTGCCATCAATCCGTACCGGCTGCGTTGCACGGGAAACGTTGTACAGCACCCTGGCACTGTAGCTGTCGAACGCGCGGTACACCTCCTGAGAACCGTCGGCGAAACCGTCGAGCAGCTGGGCCTCGGCGATGGCGCCGGTAAGCGCCTCCACGGCGGCTGCGGGATCGGTCTCGGCAAGAGAATGCGCACGTCCAAGCGCCACCAGGCAACGGTCCTCGCCCAAGAAGCGCCCCACCACCGCGTTCTGGTCGGCAGCGTCGATGGAACCCTCGGCAAGCGCGGCCATCAGGCGAGTGCAGGCGGATACGGCACGCTCGTCCTTCGCTTCGAGCGCGGCGGACTGCACGCGGCGCACGGCGGCGATGGCCTCGGTGGCGCTTTGCGCTTCCACAAGCGAATCCGCCAAGCCCTCGGCCATGCGGCGATACGCCGTGTCATATTCGATATCGAGATCGCGCTCGCACTTCGCGCCCAAGGGCCCTTGCGCCCACGTCGGAAGCTCGCCCGCCTGGTCATCGGCGCTCCATGACTCGAACACAGGGTGCATCACGCGCTGGCGCGGCACCTGGGCGTCAGCAACGTCATAACGCGCTCCCGCGGCATCGAGCAACTCACGGGGATCACCCGCGATAGCTTGCTTGAAACCGCCGCGCTCAGCGTACAGCGCACGGTCCAGATCGACCTCGAACAGCGCCGTTTCCCGGGAATCGCGCAACTGCTCCGACGCGGCCGGCGCGCCCAGCACCGCGGGCACGGGCTGCTGCGATCCTGCGGCAGACGCATCCTGCGGCGCCTGCGGGTCGGGCAGCGGGAACGCCATCAGCTTCACCTGGGCAATGCCCGGCTCGGAAACGAAAGCGTGGTCGGCGAGCAGCAGGCCCACGCGCATGACGTAGGGAAGCGCCGCCCCCTGTTCGCCGCCTGTAGCGCCCGGCACCATGCCCTCCGGCGGCATGGTCAGGCAAAACGCCGCCTGACCGGCGCCGATATCGCCCGCAAGCTCCACATCCACACGCACGGGAAGGCGCAGCTGTTCGATTGCCAACGCCAAGCGGCAGCGCACGCCCCATTCGCCGCCCTCATGCCCGGACGGGGCGCCATCGGGCATGCCGCCCGCCAGGTCCTGCTCGCCCACCGCGACGAACAGCTGCGCATCGGCTTGGCGGCACTCGTCGAGGCCCGCGGCATCGGCGCGATCGCCCATGCGCTCGCACAACAGGATGAAGCGGTTGAGCGCCGCCTCGATCCCCCACAGCTCCTGATCGGAAATGTCGGCATCCTCCTGGTTGCGGACCAGATAGGCCAAGTGCGCGTACTTCGTGGAGCGCACCAGGCGTACCGCTTCGTCGGAAACGCCGCGCTCATGGATGGCGAACAGGCCCGCCTGCTCGAGGTTCTCCAGCAGAAGCCTGACGGCACCGGGGGCCTCGAGCTGAGGGTCGGACAGCGCGCGCTGAACCTGGCCCGCAAGCTCACGCAGCGCCTCGAACGGTTTTTCGGGCCCCAAAGCGTCGAGGACGCCCATGACGCCGCGGCTGGGGACGGCGGGCGCACCCATGGCCGGCCGGAAGCACAGCGCGAAATACGTGCGTGCCATGAACTCCTTGTAAGTCATGGCCTTGCGCTCACCGAAGCGATACCACGTGTCCGATACTTTATATAGATCGGCCGTTCCCTTGTAGGCCGCCACGCAGCGCGCCGCGTCGCCCTCGCCGTCATGCACGTACACGTATCCGGCGGTTTTCACTGCGTCCTGGGCCACGTCGTTGAATCGGGCGATCTCCATGTCGGGAGTGCGCGCCGGCGGCGCGACCTGCGGCTCGTCGCAGGCGAACACGCGCCCGTACCTGTCCAGGTACGCCACGATGCGCATGGCCCGGTCGCTGGGGGAATCGCCCTCCAGATGCACCAGGTACATGCCGCCGCTTTTCGGCTTCGGCCGCATCACGCGGCCGCCCACCACGCCGAACGCCCCGGAAAAAACCGTGCCGTCGGCGAGCGCGGGCATGGCATCGCGCAAGACCTTGCAACGCACGCCCAACAGCTTCTCGTGCGGCTCAAGCCGCCACAAGCCCTCTTTTCCCGCAACCTTTTGCACGCTGAACCATCCTTTCAAATGCTGGCGAATAGCTTACCAGAGTATGGGAAAAGCCGCCGACCCGCTGGTCGACGGCTTCCCGCCAGCGATGGATGCGTTATAGCGAAAGGGGCTTCTGAACCGGACGCTTAAGGCTACGTCCCCAAAGCATCGTTCAAACGGAAAAGGGACTCCCTTTCACAACGTCGCGAAAAGCCCCGCCTGCCTTTTGGCAAGCGGGGCCAGATATCTGCGAGTTTATCAACTTCCCATCAGCGGACAACAGGGCCGCATAACGTGGTTTGGAGGGCATCGGGCCCTTGCCCGCAGGCCGCCTTCCCTACCGCGACGTCCACCCCATACGCCCGAGACAGCGCTTGCGGGTCGAGCAGCTCCTCGACGCCGCCGGTCACGCGCGAGCCGTCGCGCATGAGCAGCACGCCACGCGCCTCGCATTGCGCCACATGGGCAGGCGAATGGGTGGTCATGATCACGCCGAAGCCCTTGCGTGCGAGGTTTTTCACCGCACCGAGAACGCGCGCCTCGTTACCTAGGTCAAGGCTGGCGCAGGGCTCGTCCATCATCAGATAACGCGACCCTTGCGCGACGGCGCGGGCGATAAGCACCATCTGCCGCTGCCCGCCCGACAGCTCGGTGTACGCCCTTGGGGCCAGCTCCAGGATGCCGAGATCCGCCATGGCGCAGCGGGCCGCATCGTAATTCGAGGCGCCCGGCCGCCCGAACATGCCGCCCACAGCCGATGCCCCCATCACCACGACGTCTGCCGCGGTGAAGGCGAACGGCGGCGTGTGGGCCTGGGGAACGTAGGACAATAGCTTCGCGCGATGTTTGTCCGCGCAGCGCAGCGTCTCCTCGCCGTCGGCCTCCACCGAACCGCCGATCGCCGGCAACAGCCCGAGCATCGTGCGGAACAACGTGGTCTTCCCCACGCCGTTCGGGCCGAGCAGGCAGAACACGCTACCCTGCTCGATGACCGCGTCGAAGCCGCTTACGACCGCATGGCCCTTGTAGCCGCACGTCAAATTGGAAATCCGGATGCTCACAGCCACTCCTTCCTTCCCCGAGCAAGCAAGAAGAGGAACAACGGCGCGCCGATGAGCGCGGTGAGCACGCTGATGGGAAGCTCGCCGGGAACGGCAATGCGGGCGATGTCGTCTACCACCACCATGAAACACGCGCCGCCCAACATGGATATCGGTATGAGCGAGCGGTAATTCGGGCCCGTGACCAGGCGCGTGATATGCGGGATGATCAGGCCCACCCAGCCCACCGATCCGCACATGCAGACCGTGATGGACGTGAGCAGCGTGGCCGCCGCGATGACGACGGCGCGCGTGGCGTTGACGTTCACGCCCATGGCCCGCGCCTCGTCGTCGCCGAACGACATCACGTTGATGCGCCAGCGCACCGCCAGAAGCACGCCGCCGCCCACCAGAAGCGCGAGCGCCATGGTCCATACGTTGGCGTCGTTTCCGCTGCGGGCGAAGCTGCCCATCAGCCAATACGTTATCTGAGGCAGCTGATCGTCGGGGTCGGCCACATACTTCAGCAACGACGTCACGGCCGTGAAGACCGACGATATCACCGTGCCTGCCAGGATCATCACCACGATGGCGTTGCCCGATTTGCCGAACGAGCGCGCAATGGCCATGACCACCGCCACCGCGACCACGCCGAACAAAAACGACATCGCATGCACCGCCAGGCTTGACAGCCCCAGCAACAGCGCCAACGCCGCGCCGGCGCCGGCTCCCGCGGAAACGCCGAGGATATCGGGCGAGACCATGGGGTTTTTGAAGATGCCCTGATACGCCGCGCCCGACACCGCCAACGCCGCGCCGGCAAGCGCAGCGATGACGATGCGTGGCAGGCGGATGACGGCGAGCACCGTCACGGCCTTCTCGTTCGAAGGCTCGACCGCAAGCCCCGCCTTCGCCGCAAGCACCTCCAGGATGTCCTGGATGCTCAAATCGTACGTGCTCACCGTGAGCGAGACTGCCCCGATAATCGCAAGCGCCGCCGCCAGCGCGACCATGACGGCCCATTCCCGCGCACGGATATGCGAGCACCCCGGCAATGTCGCGTTTCGTCTCATGTGCACAACTCCTCTATCACGCCGAAACGGCCCTGCGGTGAAGGGAGGAGAACCGCAGAGCCGTTCGGCTTATCGAACGATCGTCAGCGAGATTAACCGCGCTGGCCTTGTCCACCTTGGCCGCCTTGCGGGTTGCCGGCGCCGGAGGATGTCGCCCCCGAAAGGATGTTGGCCGCGTCGGCGTCGGACAGATCGGTGCTGTAGAAGTCCTTGTAGAAGTCCTGCAGCACCTTGGTCATATCCTGGTCGGCATACAGGTCCGGGTACATGACCGATCCCAGCCACGGCGTCATAAGGGCGCCTTCGGCGCTGCGCACGCACCACAGGTACAGCGCGGTCGGGCATACGTACACGTTGCCGTTCTTCACCGCCGCCACATCCGCAAGCGCCGTATCGGAGAGGATCTGGTCCTTGACGTTCGTGTTCATGGTGATGATGTACTCAGGGTCCCATTTCACGATCTGCTCGGCATCGACGCTGCGATACTGGCCGCTTTGCGCCCCTTCGAAGCCAGCCGCCACGTTCTTCGCGCCGACCGCCTCGTAGTATGCGTTGGAGATGTCCTTGTCATCGGCGCACACATACTGGTCGCCGCTCACGTTCATCTGCAGCACCGTGTGCTTCTCGGAATCGGAGAGCTTCGAAGCACGCTGCTGCGCGTCGGCAATGCCCCGCTTGTAGTACTCGACGAACTCCTGTGCGCGAGCGTACTCCTCGTCGCCCAAGATCTCCCCGATGGTCAGGAAGTTGTCGCACATATCATCGACGGTCGAAAGCTTGTTCAGCGCGACCACGGCGATGCCCGCCTGGCGCAGCTGCTCAAGCTGCTCATCGCTGTACATGCTCGCAGGACCATACACGACCTGCACGTCGGCGGCGATGAGATCCTCGATCGACGAGGAATCGTAGCTGTTGGGATTGGACTTCTCGTAGTCGGTGAACACGGCCTTGAACGCATCGGAGATCTGATTGTTCGATGCGGCCGCGATCTTCCCGTTGCCCGCGCAGAACATCTCCGTTGCTTGCGCGAACGCGCCCATCGTGGGAGCCACGCGCTCGACTTGCGCCGGGATAACGACCTCCTGGCCGTTGCTATCGACGACGGTACGCGTCGCGGCCTGTTCCTCGGCCGCCTGCGTTCCCGCATCGGTATCGGCGCTTTGCTGCTGGGTGCATCCAGCCAGCAGGCATCCGGACATCAGCACCGCCGAGAGCGCGACGCCCGTGAGCTTCGTTGCATTCATTCGTTTCCTTTCGGTCCTTCTTCTTTGCCTTCCGCGCTCCGATCATACGGGCGCAGCCGAACATGTGGCAATGGTGAAAAAGGGGTGAAAGGGATATAATGCCTAGTCAGAGTATAATCTTGATTATAAATAATACTGAACAGCAAGGAGGTCGCCCGCATGCAGCCACGCCGCCCAGCATCCAGTCGAGCCGGCAAAGCAACCGTCCTGCTCGTTGCGGCGGCCACCATCCTCGGCTGGACAAGCGCCATGGGAGCCATCGCCGCCAAGGGAGTCGACCACGAGCTGCTCGACGGCATCACCTTCGCCGTGGTGGCGCTGCTTGGGGCGGCCGGCGCCGTGGGCGCGATGGCGAAGCGCCGCTGCAAGCAAACGGCACGGCACGGCGCAGACGAGATCGCAGCGGGCGCGGTCGACGACGCGGACAGGCCGAACGCCGGCAACGCCGCCTTTTCGGATCCCGCCACCGAGCGCCCCGAGCCCGATCCCAACCCCGCTGAACGAGCCTGCCGCGAACTTGCCCGGGCCCACGGCCTTTCGCTGCGCGAGCGCGATGTGCTCTACCTCATGGCGACCGGCATTACCGGCAAAGAGATAGCCGACCGGCTGACACTGTCGTACAACACGGTCAAATCCCACATCCGGCACATCTACGACAAGCTGGACGTGCATCGCAAGCAGGACCTGGTCGACCTTATCGAGCAGCAAAAGAATTGCCTTTCGTAGCGAAACGAAAGCGCCGCCTGCCTTTTCGGCAAGCGGCGCTCTGCTATCAAAGCCTATGCATTGCGGTTGCGGGCGCTAGCCCTCCACGCGCTGGGAGTTCTCGAATGTGAAGCGGCCCATCTTCACGCCGCCCAGGATGTGGATGTGGAAGTGCTTGACCGTTGCGGCGGAGTCGGGGCCGGTGTTCATGACCGTGCGGAAGCCGGACTCGCGCACGCCCTTGAGCTCGGCGACCTTCGGCACCACGGACAGCATATGGCCGAGCACCTCGGCAGGGATGCCGTCGCACAGGTCGTCGTAGTGCTTCTTCGGGACGAGCAGGGTGTGCACGGGGGCCTCGGGCTCGATGTCGTCGAACGCGAAGCAGATATCGTCCTCGTACACCTTGTTCGTGGGGATCTCCCCGGAGATGAGTTTGCAGAACAGGCAGTCATCGGCCATTTGAGGTTCCTTTCGTCGAAGGGGTGCGGCGGCATGGCGCCGATCCGCACGAACAGTTTACCGCACGGGGCCGCACCGCGACCCCGTGAACCTGTTGCAGCGGGAACTTCCCCGCCGGTCAGCGCTTACAGATGCGAAACCACCAGATCGCCCATGCCGGCGCAGCCTACCACCTTATCGGCGGGCGTCGCGGCGTCCTTCAGATCGCCCGTGCGCCAGCCCTCGTCGAGCACCTCGGTGACCGCACGGCGGATGTCATCTGCCGCCTCGTTCATGCCGAAGCTGTAACGCAGCATCATCTCGACGGACAGGATCTGCGCCAGCGGGTTGGCGATGCCCTTGCCGGCGATATCCGGGGCGCTGCCGTGGCTGGGCTCGTACAGCGCCGTGGAGTCGCCCAGGCTTGCGGATGCCAGCATGCCAAGAGAGCCCGTAATCTGCGCGGCCTCGTCGGAGAGGATGTCGCCGAACATGTTCTCGGTGACCACCACGTCGAAGTCGGCAGGGCGGTTGATCAGCTGCATGGCGGTGTTGTCCACCAGCAGGTCCTCGATCTGCACATCGGGGTATTCCTGCTCGCCGATGCGGTGCACGATCTCGCGCCACATGCGGCTGGTCTCGAGCACGTTGGCCTTATCGACGCTGGTCACCTTGCCGCGGCGCTTGCGAGCAGCCTCGAACGCCTGGCGGGCGATGCGCTCCACCTCGTACTCGCGGTACTCGAGCGTGTCGTAGGCGCGCTGGCCCTTGGCGCCGTCGGTGCCGGCGCCTTCCTCGTCGTAGAAGCGCTCGCGCTTGCCGAAGTACAAGCCACCGGTGAGCTCGCGCACGATCATAAGGTCGACGCCCTCGATGACCTCGGGCTTAAGCGTGGAAGCGCCTGCAAGCGCATCGAAGATCTGCACGGGGCGCAGGTTGGTGTACAGGCCCAGGCCCTTGCGGATGCCCAAAAGGCCCGCCTCGGGGCGCGGCGCGCCAGGGTCGGTGGTGTCCCACTTCGGCCCGCCCACGGCGGCAAGCAGCACGGCATCGGCGGCCTTCGCGGCGTCGAGCGTGGCGGCCGGCAGCGGGTCGCCCACCACATCGATGGCGGCGCCGCCGATAAGCGACTCTTTGCAGTCGAAGCGCGTGTCGTATTTCGCGCCGACGGCGTTGAGGACCTTCACGCCCTCCGCGATGATCTCAGGGCCGATGCCATCGCCCGGCAACAGGCAGATGTCGTATTGCTTCGTCATGATGCGAGCCTCTTTCAAAAAGTGATTCGATTACGTTCACATAGTAACGCACTAGGGCTTCCCACAGGCCTGTTCCCGCGGGAATTATGGATATGTTCACGCAGGCCGATGCGCGCTTTGACAACTAAGCGGCGGCACCGTCGTCCGAGCGTTTTCGCGAAATGGGCCTTTCCATTGTCGAAGGCAAGGTTTTTTGGGCCATGCGGGGCTTGCCGCGGGCACGACGGCTCCGGCATACTCGCAGGCAGTAGCCCTTACGCTCAAGGAGGCCTCATATGGAAGGGTTCTTCGCCATCAAGTGCCGCAACTGTGGCGGCCCCATGTATTCCCACCAGCAAACCCGCAGCTTCGATTGCGCCTATTGCGGGGCGAGCACGCCCTGGGCCGAGGGCGGACCGGAGCCAGCCCCCGCCATGGGCATACGCCATACGCCGCTTCAGGTGGTCGACGGCCTGCTGAAGCTGACGCACGTCTCGCAGCTTGAGCCCGCACAGGATTCCGACTGGTACTACTACAAGCCCTACTGGCGCAACATGTCGCTGCTCGAGCGGCTGCTATGGGAAGACCCCGCAACCGCCGACGAGTTCCAAAACGCCGAACACGTGAGCGTCCCCTGCCCGTTTTGCGGGGCGGCCTTCGAGGGCAAATCCACCCAAAGCGTGTTCGAATGCCCCTCGTGCGGCAACAAGATCGGCGTCGCCGACCTGCTCAAACCCGGCACGTTCAGCAAACGCCTTTCCATGGGCACGGGGGCGGAATACATCCCTGAGCAGGCACTTCCCTGCCGCATCTCCGCCCAGCAGGCGCGCGCGAACGCCCTTGCGCTTGTGCACCAGCACCCCGAGGCCTTCGCCGGGCACGACGTGGATAAGGCCATCGGAGAGCAGATGGCGCTCACATACGTGCCCATGGAGCTTGCCGACCTGCGCATGATGGCATCTTTCCCCGGCAAGATGCCGGGGAAAGAATCGCAGGTGTACTTCGAGGTGCTCGATTGGGCATGGCCGAAGACCTATTTCGTCGACATACCGCTCATGGGCCTGCTCGAACCGTGGGACTTCTCGACGGTGGCCCCGTTCGACCCCGCCATGCAGGAAGGCGATTTCCGCGTCATAGCCGTCGAGGGCCTGCTGAAGAAGAGCGCCGTCATCGACAAGTTGACGTATTCGCTTGCGGGAAACGATGCCGAGAAGGCGTTCGGATACAGCAAAAAGAGCATGCGCCAATGGGCCCGCAACGTGCGCAAACACGCTTCCGGGCTGATGCTCGTGCCCATCTATTACGTCGATCGACCCGCCTCGGACAGACGCGATGGCGAGCAAGTGCGCATAGCCGTGAACGGGCAGACCGGCCGCGCCGCCGCCGTGGTGTTCAGCGAGAAAAAGGAGATCCACGTGCAGGCACCGCTCAACCCGGGCCTTCATCTGTCCGCCGAGAGCACCGTGCACGCAACGCCCATCGAGGTGAAGTACGCGAAATCGCCGTTTCTGTACAGAATCGTGCGCATCGGCGGCAATGAGGACGCCCTTCAAACGGCAACGGCTGGCGAAGCATCGTACCGGGAAGAGAAACCGCGCCGTAAAGGCCTGCTCAGCAGGCTGTTCGGGGATTAGGCAAGCACGGCGCCGATAACGGCTATTCGATGCCGAGCACCTTGCGGGTGCGGTTGATCAGACCGCCTTCCTCGATGATCTCGCGGATGAACGGCGGGAACGGCTGGGCCTTGAACGTTTCACCAGTGGTGACGTTGGCGATGACGCCGGCATCGGCGTCCACGTCCACCACATCGCCCTGCTTGATGGCGTCCACCGCCTCGGGGCATTCCATGATGGCCAAACCGGTGTTGATGGAGTTGCGGTAGAAGATGCGCGCAAAGGACTTGGCGATGACCACGTCCACGCCTGCGGCCTTGATGGCGATGGGCGCATGCTCGCGCGACGAGCCGCAGCCGAAGTTCTCCTCTGCCACGATGATGTCGCCCTTGTGCACCTTCTTCACGAAATCCTTGTCCAAATCCTCCAGGCAGTGCGCTGCCAGCCACTCGGGGTCGGAGGAGTTGAGGTAACGGGCCGGGATGATGACATCGGTGTCGATGTCGCGGCCGTAACGATGCGCGGTACCCTTGAAATGCATGATCGGTTCCTTCCCTTATCCGTTATTCCGCAATGTCCTCGGGCAGGCCGATGTGTCCGAGCACGGCGCTGGCCGCGGCAACCGCCGGGCTTGCCAGGTACACCTCGGACGTGGGGTCGCCCATGCGGCCGACGAAGTTGCGGTTCGAAGTGGAAACGCAGCGCTCGCCAGCGGCCAGGATGCCCATGTAGCCGCCCAGGCACGGACCGCACGTGGGCGTGGAAACGGCGCAGTTGGCGTCAAGGAACACGTCCATCAGGCCCTCGGCGATGCACTGCTTGTACACGGCCTGCGTTGCCGGGATGACGATGCAGCGCACGTCGGGGTGCACCTTGCGGCCGCGCAGCACATCGGCGGCCTGGCGCATATCCTCCAAGCGGCCGTTGGTGCAGCTGCCGATGACGGCCTGGTCGATCTTCACATCGCGCGACTCGGCCGCCGGGCGCGTGTTGGACGGCAGATGCGGCCATGCCACGGTTGCCGGGATATCGGCGGCATCGATCTCGTACACGTGGGCGTACACGGCATCGGGGTCGGAGTGGTATTCGGTATAGGGGCGCTCGGTGCGGCCGTCCATGTAGGCGCGCGTGATGTCGTCGACCTCGATAAGGCCTGCCTTGCCGCCGGCCTCGATGGCCATGTTGGAGATGGAAAGGCGCTGGTCCATGGACATGGTGCGGATGGCGCTGCCCGTGAACTCCATGGCCTTGTACAGCGCGCCGTCCACGCCGATCATGCCGATGATGTACAGGATGACGTCCTTGCCGGTGACGCCGGGGGCAAGCTGGCCGTCGATCTTGAACAGCAGGCTTTCGGGCACCTTGAACCACGCCTTGCCCGTGGCATAGCCCACGGCGGCGTCGGTGGAACCAACGCCAGTGGAGAATGCGCCGAGGGCGCCATAGGTGCAAGTATGGGAATCGGCGCCGATGATCAGATCGCCCGCGCCCACGACGCCCTGCTCGGGCAGCAGCGCGTGCTCGACGCCCATGCAGCCGACCTCGTAGTAATGCGTGATGCCCTGCTCACGGGCGAAATCGCGCACCTGCTTGGCCTGCTCGGCGCTTTTGATGTCCTTGTTCGGAACGTAATGATCGGGAACCAGGGCGATCTTAGTGGGATCGAAAACCTTCTCCACGCCGATCTGCTTGAAATTCTTAATGGCGATAGGCGACGTGATGTCGTTGGAAAGCACCAGATCGAGATTGCACTCGATCAATTGCCCCGGCTCGACTTCGTCAAGCCCCGCATGTGCGGCCAAGATCTTCTCGGCCATGGTCATGGGACGTGCCATGTTCGCTCCTTTGATTTGCAGCCTCGCGCGCCCGCACATCGGGCGTTTTGAAAAACTGGGTGATTGTACCACCCGCATTTCCCAAAAATGTGGAAGAGCCCCGGCGGGGCTCTTCTTCGTAACATATTGTTTACGTTCGCTAACGCAAGACATGCTTAGCGGTTGCCAAAATCGCGCCCAACGAAGGCTCAAGCGGCGACCGTTGCGCGTGGCGTCCGATGCCGCCCTGCACCATGAAACCCGATGTTACCAGGTTCCACCGTAGGTGCCGTAGAAGCCGGGATCGCAAGCGGCCACGAACGCGGCGAGCATACCGCCTATCATCATGGTGAAGATGATGCCGGCAAGCATCCACACGGCGAAGCCGATAGCGGAGAATTTCACGGCGTCGTTTTTCACCTGGGGGTATTTATCGGCATTGCATACCCAGGCAAGCAAAATGCCCGGGATGCCCACCAAGGCGCCGATGACGAACCAGGCGAACTTCATGCCGCCCGACAGCTTCACGAGCGGCGCCGGAGGATACACCGGCTGCGCATACGTAGGCTGCGCGTAGGGCTGCTGTTGCTGGGCCTGCGCATACGGCTGCTCAGGCTGGGCCGGGGGCACCTGGGAGGCACCGGGTGCGCTTTGCGGCTGGGCCGGGGGCACCTGGGAGGCCGCAGCAGGGCCTTGCGTCCTATCGGCAGGCTGAGCTGACGCCTGCTGCTGGGCGGGCGTCTGCGGGGAAGCCGGCTGCTCGGGCTGCGTGATGGGATTATCGTTATGCTCGGTCATGAACGGACCTTTCTCTTGGTTGCAAGGGCCGCGTTCGGACCCCGCTTCGATATCCCCAGTATACGCAACGCCCAACTGCTTTGGGCAAACCGTTGCCGTCCCGATGCAAAGCGGCACGTGCGGAACATCCGGCGAGCGAAGCCAGAGGAGGCATCGCACCCGCAGCTTACAGCAAGGCCGTTACCGCGCCCTAAGGGCTGCAGACCCGATAACCCTGCCCTGCCCAGTATGCAAAGAGGGCAGCCCCGAGGACCGCCCGCTGGCAATGCTTCTTTTCGCTAGCCGCCGTTAGCGCTTCGCGAGCGCCGTGCACAGCGCGTCGAGCAGCGTGATGGCGAAATGCTGAGCCGAACGGCCCATGCCGGCGTCCTCCCACATGCTGCCGGGAAGCTCGACGGCGATGCGCGCCGGGTCGGCCTGCATGGCCGCCTCAAGCGCCGATTCCAGACGCATGGACAGCGTCTCCTCAGGAGCGAACCCCACGCGAGGCGCGTTGCCCGTCTGCTCCTCGGGCAGCACGATATGCACGAGCAGCATCTGCTCATCGGGCGCCACCAGCAGGTTGTCGGCGCTGACGATCTTCGATGCGGGGTTGGTGGCAAGCGCCAGGTTGCTCATGCGCGAGGCCACGCTGCGCGTGAACTCCTGCGTGCCGAACAGGCACAGCGCGTTGCGCTCCAGCACGCCGGCTGCGCGTGCGAAGCCCAGATGAGAGGAGCCGCGCACGGCCTCCTTGCCCTCCCAGGAATGATGCAGGTTGCGGATGGCGGCATACGTGTAAGCGCCGGCTATGCCGTCGGTGGGCAGGCCCAGGTTCGTCTGGAACTTGCGCAGGGCAAGCTCGGTGAACGCGCCGAAAATGCCGTCGATGTCACCACAGGCGAAGCCGAGCGCGGAAAGCGCCTTCTGCAACTGCTGCACGTCATGACCGTGGAAGTGGGGCATGCGCAGGTACAGCGTGCGGTCGCCCAAGCAAAACGACGCATCCACCAGGGCAGCCCAGGTTTTCTCGTCCACCTCGTCGCCGCACTCGAGATGCGCCTGGGAACGGAAGGAGGCGACGGCCTTCGCCGTTTCGGTCCCGAACAGGCCGTCGATGCAGGCCTCGTCCAGAAGCCCGATGCGGGAGAGACGGTGCTGCACGTCCTCGACGGCAGCACCGGAATCGTTGAGTTTAATGGTTTCCATTGCACCCACCTACTTCAGTCGGTTCACAAACCAATCGGCCATGGAGATCAGCAGATCGCGCGACAGGGACGGCCCCACCTTTTCCACCAAGCGGCCCTTCGCGGTGTTGGTCAGGTTCTCGGCGTAAGCGCGCGCATACTCGACGCTGCCCGTGGCCTGCATGATGTCGACCGCCTCGGCGAGCACCGCCGGGTCCTTCTCCTTGGCGGACAAGATCTGGATCAGGCGCTCGCGCGCCGCAGGGGCGGCGTTTGCCAGGGCGTGCACCACCACCAGCGTGCGCTTGCCCTCGGTGATGTCGCTGCGGAAGTCCTTCTTCGTGGACTCCTCGCTGCCGATGAGGTTGAGCAGGTCGTCCTGGATCTGAAACGCCAAGCCCGTATCAAGGCCGTAGCTGCGCAGGGCCTCCACCTCCTCGGCCGTGCCACCGCCGATGATGGCGCCCACGGCCAGCGGCACCGCGCCGGAGTAGTGGGCGGTTTTATGCGTGGCCATGACCAGGTAGTCCTCGGGGGCGATGTCGTAGCGGCCATCGCGCGCCCATCCGATGTCGAGAGCCTGGCCCTCTATGGTGCGACGCGTCATCTCGATGAGCTCGGAGATAACGCGCACCTTCGTATGATCGTCAAGATCAGGGTCTTCCACAACCGTGCCGTTCACCAGGGACAGAGCCAGGTCGCCAGCGTTGATGGCAAGGCCGATGCCCTCCGTGCAGTGCATGCACGGCTCGCCGCGGCGAAGCTCCGCCTCGTCGGCGATATCATCATGGATGAGGGCTGCGGTATGGAAGTGCTCGATAGCCGCCGCCGCGCTGGTGGCCAGGCGCATGTCGCCGCCTACGGCCAGGCATGCGGCGAAGCAGATGAGCGGGCGATGGCGCTTGCCGCCGTTTTCGCTATACCGCTTCAGCGGCGCGTACAGGTAACGATCCATGTCGGGGTGCGTTCCCGCGGGAAGGTAGGTGTTCACCAGATCCCCTACCTGATCGGCATAGGCCATCAGATAGCCTTCGAAGGTTTTCGGGGGTTCGGCTACGTCTGCGATGATCTCGTTGATGTTCTTCATAGCGCTTTCTTGATTCGAATCGCTTGCATGCTCCTTGCCATGGTACCACAAGCGCATTGCGCTCACGCGCCCCTCCGGACAAGCGACGCAATCAGCCAAGGAACTTCAAATTGACCGCCGCCTAGACGCCCTCGCGGCTTTTTCTGATATGATGGTTGACGCGCTTGGGAGCGTGGCGGAATCGGCATACGCAGCGGACTTAAAATCCGCCGCCGCAAGGCTTGTGGGTTCGAATCCCACCGCTCCTACCATGCGAACACGGAAACGGCCCGGATCGGTTCACCGATCCGGGCCGTTTTGCATGTTCGGGCAGATCCGATACGCAGCGGCGCGGGACCGCTCGCTAGGCATCGACGCACGTCGTCTTGCTTGGAAGGCGGGCCTATCCGAGCTTGGCCGCGTCCAATATGATGCCGTGCAGGATGTCCGTCTCGCTGACGGTGAACCCGTCCACGCCGACGGCGTCCATGACAGCCTGCATGATGACCAAGCCTGCCACGATGACCGGCGCTCGGCCGGGGTCCAAGCCCACGACCTGGCTGCGCCGCTCCAGGGGCATGGCGGCAAGCTGCGAGTACTGCCGATCGAGCTGCGGGCGCGTCACGTGCGCCTTATGCACCTTCGCCGAATCGTACACGCGCATCTGGTCGCGCACCGCGACCACCGTGGTAGCCGCACCCGCGACCGCCACCAGACGCTCAGGCGCCACGCCGGCCTTCCCGGCTTCCCCGAGATGCTCGGCAAGCTGCTGCGCCACCCATTCGCGCGCAGCTTCAAGCTCGGCGGATGCGGGAGGGTCGGTGCGGATGAACTTCTCGGTGACGCGACGGCACCCGATATCGAAGGAGTGCGCCCATGCAGGCGCTTGACCCGCACGGCCCACCACCATCTCGGTGGAGCCGCCGCCGATATCCACCACCATAAGGTCCTGGCCAGGGAAATCGCACGATGCACCCGAGAACGACAGCCCCGCCTCCTTCCAACCGGGTATGACCGAAAGGACAACGCCGAGCTCCGCCAAACGCCGCACGAACTCATCGGAGTTCCCTGCATCGCGCGATGCCGAGGTGGCCACCGCGATGGTCTTGGCGATGGGGGCGCCCTGTTCGGCAAGGCGGTTGCGCACGGCGCAATACCCCCCTACCGTTTCAACGGTGCGGTCGATCGCAGCAGGCAAGAGCATACCGGTGGCATCGACGCCTTCGCCAAGGTTGGTGATGGCGTATTCGCGATCCACCTCATGGATGGCGCCCGCGGCGTCGACGTCCGCCACGAGCATGCGGCACGTGACCGTTCCGATGTCGATGGCGGCATAGCGCCCTGCAGCAAATCCTTGCATGCGGCTTTCGGTCATGGCAACCCCCTTGCCTGCTTATTTGTAGCCGAACACTAGATCGAGCAGCGGCGAGTACCACGTATCGGGCGCCTGCACGCTATCGGAGGAGATGTTGGGCGTGATGGTGGAGCCCTGCTGGGTTTCCTCCAGGTTCAAACCGCGCACGTTGGCGGATTCCTCGCCTTTTTTCACCCAGCCGAGCTGCTCGTGGGCACGCTGCTCGACGCCTGCATCGGTTTGCAGGGAATCGACGTCGGATTGCAGCTCCTGGTTGCGATCGACGAGCGCATCGTATTCGATGACCAGCTTGTCGTGGTCGCGCACGCTGCAATAGTAGCGCTGCGCGGTGGGATACAGGAACACCGTGGACATGACCAGGCACGCCGCCACGGCAGCGCCGATCATGAACGTGCGGGAGCCCATAGCGCCCATAAGGGCGTCTTTGGAGAAGCGCGCACGGCGGCGGTTGCGCGACGGCGCGGCCTCATCGGCCTGCATACGCTGGGCGCGGCGCTGGCTTGCGCCCATCCGCCCTTTGTACACGGCTGCGCGCGGGGAATCATCGCTCTCGGGCGCTTGCCCGCCGAACTGCTTCTCGAACGCGCGACCGGCCTTGGCCTTGGCGCGCGCCTTGGCCTTGGCGCGACGGCGATCGGCTGCCGTGATCCGACCCTCTTCCGGCTCCTGGGCGCGCTCATCGCGCTCTTGCGCGGAAACGCGAGAGGAACGACGCTGCTCGGCAACGGCTTCGTAGCGTTTACGGGCGGCGCGGGAGTCGCCGCGACGCTGCTGCGCGGGATGCTGGAAGGCCCCCTCTTCGGAATACGGCTGCGCAAACGCGTCCTCGGAAAGATAGGACAGCAAGGGCGAGCTTTGGCGGCGCGGGGCTTGCGAGGGACGCTGGCCCGCACGGGCACGACCCGCCTGCGAGCGCTCCGCCCGATCGCGATGTTGATGTTCCGGGTAACGGGAACCGCCTCGCTTGACGTCGTCGAACGAGAGGATATGAGCTTGCCGTGACATGGATGACCGCCCCTTAGCGCATGTGGTTCGATTAAGTGTGTGATTTGATGCAAGAAGCATTCGGTAGGATAGCACATCGTCCGGCGCCGCGCGGCCGGCACCCAAGACGGAAAACCGCCCGTCTCCAAGATGGAAACGGGCGGCTGGCATGCGGTTTAGCTTCAGCGATGGTCGCCTTCGCGCCTTTAGAGGTCGAGCTTTTTAATATAAGCTCTCCATTTCTCGAACGAGTCGTCGCTGATGGCGTGTTCCATAAGGCAGGCTTCGCTCTCGGCGACGTCGGCGGAAATGCCCAGCTCCTTGTTCAGGAACTTCGAGAGCATGCAATGACGCTCGTAGATGGCGGTGCCATAGGCAAAGCCAGCCTCGGTGAGGGTGACATCGCCATAATACGGCTGCTCGGCAAGCGCCTTCTCCTTAAGCGCGGTGACCGCCTTGTTCACGGAAGCCTTGGAAACGCCCATTTTGTTGGCGATGTCGACAGATCGGACGGACACCTCCGTGGTGCCCCCGAGCATTACGATGGCCTCAAGGTAATCCTCGTGCGATTTGGACATCTTCTCCATTGGGCCCTCCTTTCATAGTTGCCCCCATAGTACCACAGGGCGACAGCATAACGCCGAAAAGCGCATAGCTGCGCATTCGAGCAGCTCAAGCGGCCGCGTATTCACGAGGGAAACTCGAAAAGGGAAACGTGGCCGACGAGGGTGGAGAGGGGGGTATGGAACCCTCGTCGGCCTGCTGATACGGCGGGGCCAGACGAGAAGAGCCCTGCCGCCGGGTCAGCAAAAGAAAGAGAGGCATCGAATGGCTTTTGCGAGGGGGAACGCTTGCCATCGACATTTGTCAGTATAGGGTAACTTTAGTAAACCGTCAATAACTTTTTTAGGAAAAGTTTTCCTTAGCGATCTTCTCATTTTGCGCTCTTGATTCGCGAGCTCACCCGAGCGCTTCGTTTGCGTTTGACACGGGTGCGGACGGGCTTCCCGTTGCCGGTTGATTTGGCTCCCAAGCCCATTCGAATGCTTCGCATGCGAACCTCCCCTGCCGCCCGGATATCACGCGGAAGCGGCTGCGTCGCGCGCTTCGGCCTTCATATCGCGGCACGGCTGCGCCACATGCCCGGCTCTCCCCCGACCAAAAGACCGCCATGCACGCGAAAGGGCCGGCATCAAGCCGGCCCCTCCCCTTGGAAGCATCTTCTATACCGCGGACGCGCCCGCGGTTCGCCTATCTACCGGACACGGCCTTGCCCATGTCGGCGGCCATGCGCGCCGCGGCGCTGCACCCCGTGCACCCGCCGCAGCCGCCCGAGCAGCCGCGCGGGCTGTCGGCATGGCAGTCGCACATGCCGCGGCTCCACAGACGGCGCACGGCCCATGCGGCCCATGCAACCACGATCAGCAGGACCCCCACAGTCGGCAGGTTGAATTCCAAACCCAAGATCACGGCCCGTCTCCTTTCCTACGCTGCACGCCTATGCCGGCGCGCGAAAAATGTTTCCCTTGGATAATACTACGAACAACAGCGGGACGCCACCCAAAGGCGGCGTCCCGCTTAAAGCAGCTCACGTCTTCGCAAAACCGTCATCGATGGTTTTCTGGCCCGATACCGGTCTTGCAAGATGGGCGCGGCGCTACTTCTCCTGCTTCTCCTCACGCTTGGGCATGGGGCGGAAAATCTGGAACAGCATGGCGGCTGCGATGACGATGGCCACCACGGTGAACACGTTGAACTCGACCTCGCCGGTCGCAAGGCCGACGAACTGGTAGAGCATGGTGCCCACGCACCAGGCGAAACCGCACAGGTAGCCGATGGTGATCCAGAACCACTTCGGGGAGTTCTGCTGCTGGCGGATGGTGCCCATGGCGGCGAAGCACGGAGCGCACAGCAGGTTGAACGCGCAGAAGGCGACCACGGCAGCGGTGGAGCCGCCGAGCATCTGCAGGAAGCCGAACCACAGCTGCGGGTCAGCCTCGCCGTAATCGGCCAGCTGCGTGATGATGCCCACGGTTGCCACGACGTTCTCCTTGGCCACCAAGCCGGTGACGGCGGTCGCCGTAGCCTGCCAGTTGTCAAAGCCCAGCGGAGCGAAGATCCAGGCAAGCAGGTTGCCCAAGCCGGCCATGAGGCTGTGCTCCATGTAGTCGGGGGCATCGGGGTCGAGCAGGCCGAAGCCCTCGCCCGCATCGCCGAAGTTCATGAGGAACCAGATGACGATGGTGGACAGGAAGATGATGGTACCTGCCTTGATGATGTAGCCCTTCACGCGCTCCCACATGGACAGCAGGATGGACTTCACCGTAGGCATATGGTACTCGGGCAGCTCCATGACGAACGGGGTTGCCTCGCCGGCGAACAGCTTGGTCTTCTTCAGCATGATACCGGACAGGATGATGGCGATGACGCCCAGGAAGTAGAACATGGGGGCCACGTACCACGTTGCAGACGAATCACCGGACGCCAGAGCGCCGAACACGAGCGCGATGATGGGCATCTTCGCGCCGCACGGGATCATCGTGGTGGTCATGATGGTCATGCGACGGTCCATCTCGTTCTCGATAGTCTTGGTGGACATGACGGCGGGCACGCCGCAGCCGGAAGCGATGAGCATCGGGATGAACGATTTACCGGACAGGCCGAACTTGCGGAAGATGCGGTCCATGATGAACGCGACGCGGGACATGTAGCCGCACAGCTCCAGGATGCCCAGCAGCAGGAACAGGATGACCATCTGCGGGATGAAGCCGATGACGGCGCCGACGCCGGAGACGATGCCGTCGTTGACAAGGGACTGCAGCCACGGCGCGACGTCGGCCGCCTCCATGGCATCGGCGATGATAGCGCCCAGACCCGGGATCCACAGGCCCCACGTGCCGTCGGACGGATCGGGCTCTTCGACCTCAAGCGCCTTCTGGTAATCGGCGAACGTGATGGTTTGCTCCTCCACATTGCCGTCCTCGTCCTCTACCTCCATAGAGGCCACGGCATGGGATGCTTGCGCCTGCTCGTCGAAGTCGGCGACGATGGCCTGCGCCTCCTCATATTCAGCCATGGCATCCTCATATTCGGCCACGGCGTCCGCATCGGCGTCGTCTTCAGGCGCCTCAGGCTCCTCGGCGGCTAAGGCGTCGAGCACTTCCTGCGATGCATCGGAAGGCAGCTCGGACTCCTCGTCCTCGCCCAAGATGTTCTCGACATAGGTCACAACCTGGGAATGCGCGTCCTCGTATTCCTCGGTGGCCTCGTCGAACGCGGCGTTGCCGGTGTAGAGCCAGCCGTCGCCGGAGATGCCGTCGTTGGCCCAGTCGGTCACCACGCCACCGCCGACGGAGACCGCCAGCCAGTACACGAAGAACATGATGACGATGAAGATGGGCAGGCCCAGCCAGCGGTTGGTGACCACGCGGTCGATCTTCTGCGAGGTGGTCAGGCCCGTGCGCGTGCGCTTGACGGTCTTGCCCACAACGTGGCTGATGGCGTCGTAACGCTCGGCGGTGATGATGGATTCAGCATCGTCGTCGAGCTTGTCCTCGATGGAGGTGCGGATGGCTGAGATGGCGTCCAAGTCGGCCTGGGACAGCTTGAGGTCGGCGATGGTCTTGTCCTCGGCCTCGAACAGCTTGATAGCGTACCAACGAGCCGCGTTGGGGGCCACCTTATCGCCGAGCACGCCCTCGATCTTGACGAGAGCCTCTTCGACGGCGGCGTCGAATTTCATCTGCGATGCAGGGGCCTTCTTGGTGCGAGCGGCATCGATGGCGGCCTTGACGACGTCCTCCATGCCGCGGCCCTTCAGCGCCGAGGTGGGGACGATGGGGCAGCCCAGCTCGCGGGACAGGCCGTCGACGTTGATCTTGTCGCCGTTCTTCTCCACCAGGTCCATCATGTTCAGCGCGATCACGACCGGAACGCCCAGATTCAGAATCTGGCTGGTCAGATACAGGTTGCGCTCAAGGTTGGTGGCGTCCACCAGGTTGATGACGGCGTCGGGGCCGCCTTCGAGCAGGTAATCGCGCGCCACGATTTCCTCGGGCGAATACGGGGACAGCGAGTAGATGCCCGGCAAGTCCGTGATGGTCACGTCCTTGTCGCGCGTGTACTTGCCTTCCTTCTTCTCGACGGTGACGCCCGGCCAGTTGCCAACGTATTGATTGGCGCCTGTCAGGTCGTTGAACATCGTCGTCTTGCCGCAGTTCGGGTTGCCGGCAAGGGCAATGCAGATTCCCATGATCTACCTTTCTTGCAAATCGATTCGGCTTCTTGCGCTGTTCTGGGTTTCGATGTTTCACATCGTCCCAGCTCAGAAGCCATTTTGAGTTAGGTTACGGTAACTCGTTCCGGTAAAAAACGGCGCACTCGCGCCACTGCCCATCGACGGTCGATGCGCCGGCTGTTACGCCGGCGTACATGCTAGTCGACGAGGATGCACTCCGCCTCGCTTTTGCGCAGCGACAGCTCGTAACCGCGAACCGTCACCTCGATCGGGTCTCCAAGCGGCGCCACCTTGCGCACGTACACCCCAACGCCTTTCGTGATGCCCATGTCCATGATGTGGCGCTTAAGCGCGCCTTCTCCGCTCAGGCGGCGCACCGTAGCGGATTCGCCGACCTGCACATCGCGCAGCGTTTTGCCCTGAATCTCGGCCATCTAGCCCTATCCTCGCTTTCTTATGCTCTTTCCATGCTCGTATGACGGCGGTTGCAAGGCAACCGCACGAACGGCCGCAGCGCTATCCCGCCGCGGCCGGGTTCGCCCATGTGCCGGCAGATCGGCTACGCCGTTGCCGCAGAGGTGATGATATGGGACGCCGCTTGACGGCCGATGGCCACCTGCGCGCCTTTGACGGAGACGATCAGGTCTCCCGCCACGCCCGACACCACCTTGACCTCCGCTCCTTCCACGAAGCCGAGATTCTCAAGATGATGCTGCAAGTCGCCCCTCCCGCGCACTTTGACGACATGCGCGGACTCGCCCTCTTTCAGGAAGGAAAGCGGCATCTGCTGGACGGACACGCTTGGAGTTCGCGCAGCCTTTGCCGCAGCGCTCGCCATCGCAGTCTCCATGATGTTCTCCCTTCATTTGTTAGACGCATACAACAGAAAGATGTTACATCAAATTGACTTTGCATGGAACCCTTGGGCAACTTTTTGTACGCTACGGGTAATTTTTCAAAGTTTCACCACATTTACTTCGAAACGAGCAGGACGCCAGCGGAGATGCCGCGCGCCCGAAGACGCCTGGTGCGCAGACGCGGAAAGCGCTCCAACCGCAAACCCGCTCTCCGCCCCTTCCTACCCGCCTCCGTCGAAACTGCTCGCAAGTATTTCCCGCACTAAAAGAGGGCGAGCCCTCTGCAGCTAGGCGGCACGAGTCCCGACATCGATCTCATTTGCCGAAAACGTCATTCGCCACCGTTTGTCTGAAGAACGGGAAATTCATCTTCCATCTGTACTTTCGCAGGAATATTATGCGTACCGTGAATAATCCCCCTTTTCGCAATGCCGAAGGAGGCGCCAAGCCCATGCAAGAGAATCGCTATATCGATACGCGAGGATGCGTCGACCAGCCCGTTGAATTCACCGAAGCCGTTATCAACGGCCTGGCAGATGGCGGCGGACTGTACGTTCCGCAGCATATCCCCGAGCTTACGCTCGACGAGATCTGCGAGTTGGCTCAGCTGCCCTATGCGCAGCGCGCCGCGCGTATCTACAAGGCCTTCGGCGTCGATCTTCCCGCCCAGGTGATCGACGAGCTGATGGCCCAAGCCTATGGCGACAACTTCGACGACGAGCGCATCTGCCCCATCACCTCCCTTGATGCCGACACCCACGTCCTCGAGCTGTGGCACGGCCCCACCAGCGCCTTCAAGGACATGGCGCTGCAGTGCCTGCCGCGCTTCTTCAGCGCATCGGCAGCCCAGCTGCGCGAGCAGGGCAAGCTCGACCACGACTTCCTTATCCTGGTGGCAACGTCGGGAGACACCGGCAAGGCCGCCCTCGAAGGCTTCCGCGACCTGCCCCATGTCTCCATCTCGGTCATGTATCCCGACGGCGGGGTGAGCGACATCCAGTACCGCCAGATGGCCACGCAGCGCGGATCAAACGTCAACGTGTGGGGCGTGCGCGGCAACTTCGACGATTGCCAAACGGGCGCCAAGAACGTGTTCGGCGACGCGGCCTTCGCCGAGAAGCTGCTCTCCGAGCACGGCGTCTCCCTTTCCAGCGCGAATTCCATCAATTGGGGCCGTTTGCTGCCGCAGGTGGTGTACTACGTGTCCGCATACTCGCAGCTGGTCGCCGACGGCAAGCTCACAGCCGGCGCGCCGCTTGACGTATGCGTGCCTACCGGCAACTTCGGCAACATCCTTGCCGCGTACTACGCCAAGCGCATGGGAGTGCCCATCGACATGCTGTACTGCGCCAGCAACGAGAACCGCGTGCTCACCGATTTTATCAACACCGGCACCTACGACGTGTCCGACCGCCCGTTCGTGCTGACCCCCTCCCCTTCCATGGACATCCTGGTCAGCTCCAACCTGGAGCGCCAGCTGTTCGAGCTGACGGGCCGCAACCCCGAAGCGATCGCCGGCTGGATGGCAGACTTGAAGCAGCAGCGCTGCTTCCGCGTGGACGAGGACACGTTCAAGGCCGTTCGCAAGCACTTCGCCGCCGATAGCGTGGACAACGCCGAGTGCCTGCGCACCATCAAGGAGGTGCTCGACAAGCACGACTATCTGCTCGACCCGCATACCGCCGTGGCATACCGCGCCGCGCAGAACCTGCGCGGCGAAAACCCCGTGCTCATCGCCAGCACCGCCCACTGGGCCAAGTTCGGCAACAACGTGTACCGCGCCTTGCACGATATGCAGCCCGGCCAACCCCTGCCGGAAAACGTTGCCGCGCTTTCCGGCTGCGGCCTCAACGACCTGGTCGCCGACGAATCGGGCCACCACGACGTGCCGCGCGGCCTGACGGAACTCGACGGTCTGCCCATCAGGTTCACCGAAGTCATCGATGGCACCACCAAGGACATCGAGAGCGCGACGGAGCGGTTTCTCGCTGCCTTGGACAACGAATAGCAGCACACGAGGGGAACCGAAGGACCATTCATGAGCAAACTATCCAAGCTTAAACCGATCGTCAGGCTTTCCGTGGTCAATCCCGACACGGATAGCAACTCGGTGTTCGGCCGCGGCATCGCCAGCCTGTGCATCGGCGTGCGCGACACCGGCTCCTTAAACGCCGCAGCCAAGAGCATGGGCATGGCATATAGCAAGGCATGGCGCATCATCAAAGACACGGAAGCAGCCCTTGACGTGCAGCTTCTTTACCGCGATGGCGCCCATGGAAGCCGACTGACCGAAGACTGCGAGCAGATCCTTGCCGCCTACCAGGCCATCGAGGAGCAGCTTCAGACGCAAGCCGAGGACAGCTTCGAGAAGCAGGTTGATGGCCAGTAGCCGATAGCCGCTCGCCCTGCGCATTATCTCGAGGTTTTTCGACGATAACGCGCGGGGAAAGCAAATCGGCCTTATCTCGCATTTTGCGGTGCGGCACTACCGCGCATCTTGCCATGCGCCCCAGCGCGCACCGCACCCCGGATCGAGCCGCCA
>OLVT01000736.1_pt1 | contig 33605 bp, 36 predicted proteins | sample 1673241 | NCBI WGS metagenome assembly OLVT01 (sample SAMEA3178936, study PRJEB25190) | human gut metagenome | biome: human gut; feature: human-associated habitat; material: faeces | place: Austria | collected 2013 | reverse complement strand
TTCCGCATTATCTTACAGCACCATTTAAGAAAGTTACCGAGAAAATAATGACTGAGTTTTCGGATTTGAATCTATGCCCAATTAACAACCGTCAAGGAATTGTAATTGACGGTGAAGGTTCAAAGGTTATTTGCAAAGACTAATTTGAAAATTCAAGTTTGGAGAATTGAGAAAATCGAAGATTGTGATGGTAGATAATATGGAATGGTTTAATGTTTTTGGGCTGATTTTTATTGCAGTCATTATGATACCCAATGTTGTATTTGCGATTAAGTGCAAAGATGGATTTGATAATAAGTGGAACAATAAATATGTTGAGGTCACAGAACAAGTAGGGAGATTGGGTTGTTTCGGATTCATGATAATCAATATTCCGGGAACTTGGTTCGGGTGGTGGTCTGACGAAGCATTTGTACTATATTTGATTGTAGATACCATATTGGTAATGCTTTATTGTGCTATTTGGATTATATGTTTTAAGAAAAACAGCGTTTTCAGAGCATTAGCACTTTCTATTATTCCTTCAATGTTGTTCTTGTTTAGTGGGATTATGAGTAGGTCAGTGCTATTGATTATTGCATCCGTATTATTTGCACCAAGTCATATTGTGATTTCATATAAAAATGTAAAATGATATTTACAACTTCCCGTTTAGAGCGTATGGAGATAATCTATACGTTCTTTTTTTGCCTTTTTTTGAAAAAGTGATTAAAAAACTATTGACATTTTGTTACTGGACTAAGCACCAAAGTACTTTTTTTCTTGTATCCGTTTTACAGGGTCCATTTTAAAGAGCTTCAATTCGAAGCTCTTTTTAATCAAATAAACGATGTTCATTCACACTTGGTATTTTATAAAGCATACATAATACTAAACCAACGGTTGCACAAATAAAAAGGAAACCATAGAAAAATTGATATGAATATAAATCAATCAAATAACCTGCAATAGCTTGGAAAATAATCGAACTAAAACTTTTGAATGTTGAAACAATTGATAAAGCACTCATTTGGTGCGTTCCATCAATAATAGTTACAATAACTTTCATATTAATCATAATAAATGCCATTGTTGTAACTGATTTTGTTAAAAAAGTCATAATCATTTGAATAATAACATTTGGTATATAAGCATATGTCATAAATTGAACAACAAGCTTACCATTATCTGTTTAGATGTTATTAAGAATTAATATACTAAAAATTATTTATCAAATGATAATTATAATTGAACTGTTAATAGAATACATATAAAAAGACCATTTTTGGTCTTTTTATAGCTTCATTATTTTTTCCATAATCCATGAAGATTACAGTAAGCATACACTTCTTCTACTTCTTCACCTTCTAAGATTTTAAAATCAACACTTGGTTTTTCTCCTGGTTTTAGATATTTTCTTTGAATACCTTTATCTGTTTTCAAAGAAACCCATTCAATCCAATGTTCTGCTGTCATTGGATGTTCTACTTCTCCAATAAATACATGAACGGTATCTCCTTCCACTGTATAAACAGGAATATGTTTTTCAAATGCAGCATCTTCAATTCCTGCTTGAAGCTCTTTCATAACTTCGCCACAACATACCACAGGGACTCCTTTATCTTCTACTTTTTCAATCACATTTCCACAGTGTTTACAAATATAAAATTTTTGATTCATAGCCTTTTCCTCTTTTCTATAAATAGTAATTATTCCTATTTATAATATAAACTATTTTTCTCTATTAAGCAAACAATATGCATCTAATAACAATCCCAATAATAGCGAACATGACTAAAATCTTTATTTTTTAAATCTTCTTTTGAAATAAAGAAATTACCGACACCTGAATCGCCCCATAAAATATGATCTTGTGAATCAAGTTGAAATAACAATACTTCATTACTATCTTCTTGACGAGGATCATATTGTGTGAAGAAAGGATATCCTCCTATTTGACAAGGAATCAAGATAAACAAATCATTTAATTCATCCATTACCTCATCATCTTGCATGATTTCTTTTAAGTTTTCATCTAAATAAGTATCAACAACTTCATCAAAGTGAATATCATTCATTGTGATGACTTGTTTATCTAAATGAGCCTTTAATAAAAAAGTTGTATCTTTTTCTAATGGAAGTTCTGTATCTTCGCTATATTGAAACTTATAAATACTTGATTCATCTACTAATTTTGGTACTTCTTCTAAATAACGTAAACACCACCCTGATTGACTATATTCATTATCAAAGTCTAATCCATAAACGCCATCATCTCCACTAATAAAGATTTGAAGTAATCCTTTTTCTGGAAAATCTTTTATATGAGGTATTTGTTCAAAATTTATTTGTGCTAATAAATATAAAGGTGCTCCCGTTTTTTGATTTACTGGAAGATTTTGATCTCTAGGCACATAATATGCACCACCTACTTCACTATCAAAGATATGTGTTTCTTTTTCTTCTAATTCAAAGCGTATATAGTCTACTTCACTTACCTCTTTTAATCTTTGATAGATTCTTTTGGCAGGTTTTTCTTCTTTATATTCTTCTTGTTTATTATTTTCTAGCGAATATATATGTTGAAAGGAGATTCAACATATGTACTATATAAAGATAATATTAGGAGGACTTTTATGAAATGTCCTCTATTCAAAAACAACTTTCTTTATTATTTGTTTTAAATTTATATTGAAAACTATGATCCTATCATCCATACTAAAATCAACAATTATGAGGAATGGTTAGATAGACTTAGCAATGAGTTAGGAGGTAAAAAACATAAAAAAATAAATGAAACTCAACGAAAAATAATTCACTTATTGAATGATTTTGGCATTGGTCGTATCAGCATGGCTGGAATTATGGGAACATTAGAACAAGAAAACTTAAATGAAAATACTTTTTTAAATTTCATTGAAAATAAAGTTTCTCTTACTATCGAAGATTGTACAGACCAAATATGGCGTATGCGAGGATGTTAAAAATAAATACGAAAAGCTCATAAACACTATGTTTTCTAGCATTTATGAGCTTTATTTTTTATAGTAATTATACTCTTTAAAATTATTCACCAACGTATGATAAGCTTTAAAATATTTTAGTTTTAATAGTACTTTTAAGTCTGCGTTTAGCTTAATATAGTTTTTAAATTCTGTTATTATTTTTATTTATATTAAATTTTAGTACCAAAATAGTACCATTAACTAGAAAAAATATTTAATATTCATTACGTAAAACTATCAATAAAAAAAGTAACACTAAGCAAACTTGACACATATCTATAATTTTTTATTTATACTAAATGACACTCTATTTTTAATTCTACCTCATATGTTCAGAGTACTTCAAATTTAATTGTTAAATTATGTTATGCATTCAAATCGAAGATATATTTTGAGTCCAATACACAAGTAATGATAATTCTAAAACTATTTGCCACATATTTTTCAACAGATGGTTAAATATTTTTGAATTCTTTTGACTACTTGAACTTCAAAATAATATGATATAGTAAATCTGTTTGTTTATAAAATAAAAGAAAATACATTATCATATGATATCGTTTTATATTATCTAATTTTTTCACGAGATATTTAATAACAAATTTAGTAGTTTATACTCCGGTTTGCTATAAAACATAATCATAAATCATCAATGAGCTTTTTATCTAACTTTCAAAAATAAAATTAACAATTCGATTACTTGCTTCTTCTGTCGCATTATTAATGTCATCTTTTTTCCAATATGGCTTTAATTCCTTTCCATATTTTTCAACTAAAATTTTTGCACCTGGATAACTACTATCAATATACCCCGTCTTTGATTCAAGTCTTGTTGATACCTTTGTTCTAAACCATTCGTTTCCGATAGAACGATTAATTTTTTGTTCAAGAAGAATTTTATTACCCAATTTATTTACAATACTATAAAATTCTATTTCTGAATCAATATCAGCATCTTTACGGATCATTTGAAGATTGGCACCACTATGAGGCATGATATGCTCAATATCATATGACGATGTAAGATTAAATTCAATGTTATTTTCTTTTGCAATTAAATACTCATTTAAATAAACTAAGATATTTTTATCATAATCCATTATTAACGATTTGATTTCGTCTTTTTTCCAATTTGTATTAATATGTTGAATAAAATCGTTTGTAATCTCATCCAATGATATATTATGATTTACCAATTTGACTTCTTCGCCAAAAAGAAATGTTTTGAAATTTTTACTTGAATATCCAGTATCTACTAATTCAAGAATTGTAAATAATTTAAGGAAACTTTCTAAAAGTGGTATAATTTTTTCTTCAGTTATTTCACTTTCGTCAAATTTATAGAAATAGCTTGCTAAAAACAATTTTGTATTTTCATTAAATTTTAATAATACTTGAGTCGTTGGATATGTAACAACTTTTCTCCAAATTTTTGCAAGATTTATCATCCCTGTACAAAGCTCTATTGGCGAATTAAGAATATCCTTATTTATATCTGTAAAATATCTTCTTAATCCTGGTACAGTAACATCAATAGAGCCTGAACTATTAATAATATCATGGTTTATCGCTCTTTCATAATACATTTGCTGTGTCAAGATTGAATCAATATTCACAATTCCCATATCTTTAAGCTCGCTAACAATTGTCATTAACTTCTTCCACATAGAAGTAAATTCACTACCTTTGCCTTTTTTTTCAGCAATAGCATATAATTTTGCAGATATAATATCTGAATCATATAATGGCATACCATCAGAATTTAATGAATTGAACATTGTAATAGCTTGTTCAACTTTCCAACTTTTAATTTCAATTACTTCACATTTTTCAATTACTGATTTAGCTATTCTATTAACCATTGAATCAGATAGTTCTTTACACTTATTATAGAAGTATTTAAAATTTTTAAAAAAGTTTGTATATTTATTATCTTTTTGTTTCCTAGGCAATTTTATAACATTCTGTTCAGCCTCATCATATTCAACCGATTTTAAAATTATGTTTAATTCATCTTTATATTGTTCATTGATAGAATAATTTTCAATTAAATCTGCTTTTCCGCAGATTTCCTTATCTTTAATAATGCTTGGTTTATCATCAACATATTCAGCATCAATCTTATAAAGAATACTCATAATCCTTCTTCTACGTTCTTTTAGTGCACTAAATAGACTCTCAGAATCTTCATCATTAGATGTAGTCAAAATTGCTAAATTAATTCTTAACAACAAAGCTTTTAGAAGTAACAAAAAAGTAGTAGTTCGTTGTTGCCCATCAATAAGTCCATATTTTGTATCATTTTCTTGGCAATTAACTATGATTGTTCCAAAAAAATAACTATCATGATTATCACTCTCTGTATAATCTACAATATCTTGCCATAATTTATCACAATTATCTACACTCCAGGAATATGCTCGTTGATACTCAGGAATTGTAAAAACTGTATCATCATCTAATTTCAAATAATCACCAATTTTTACAAGACTTGGATCTATGTTTTTTGCCATATTTACACCTCTCTATCAATTTTTTCATTTTTAGTATACCATCATTACTATTACAAATCAAAAAAGATTCTTTGATATACATTATAAAACATATTACCAGTTACCTCATATAATTCTTCTTTCTGCGTCTGAAAAGCAGATTATGAAATCTTAATTTAAGAAATCGTTACATGGAGAATAATTTATTAATTTCAATTTTTCTATACTTAATCTTTGTTATCATTTAAGTTTTGTTCAGAAGATTGTTTAACACTTAGTATATTATTATTAGCATCTATTTGAATAAACATCGTACTTGGAAAAGATAAAACTTTTTCAGTAAAAGCATTGTATCTTTCCTCTTGATCTAAACATCTAACTCTAAAGAGTATTTTTTCTAAAATCAAGCATAGCTCTCTAACATTTTCTGTAATTTCTTCAACAGAAGGAATAGATGATTCTGTAAAAACATGTACATTATTTCTTGCAATTCGGATTTTGTCCATACTTTCTGTTATACTTTTCTCTCCATTTTCATCATCAAGACAACGTATATCAAATATTTTCTTGTTTTCAAAGAACATAACTAATTCACCAAGCATCATTTTATTTATATATCGTCCATTCTCTCTCATTTTTAATTCTGATGAAATCACTTCATTCAGATCATCTTTTTGTTTTTTATTAATAATATTTTCGTTTTTTAATCCTTCAATTACTGATTTTAATCGTGTTTTAATTAAATTATAATCAATATTAACTTGTGTTCCGTTTTCATCGACACTCCAAATTCTCCATTTACTTTTTAAGAAATCATCTTCATATACAAAAAGGAATAATTGAAGTGTTCCCTCTAACAATGAACCGATTAGAATTGACATTTGTAAACATTTGTTTTCATCCGAAAAAACTGTGTTCGACCAATTATTCATCATCGATACCAATGCAGATGAAAATGCATTATATTTAACTATTTGTTTATTAAATTTTTTCACACTTTTCAATTCTCTCTCTATATTTAAAATATATTCTATTGTAAAAATTTCTACAATTCTTGCTAATGCTTGAAAGTTCGCATTTTTTATATCTTGTTCTTGTATTCCGTATGGATAATCTTTATACTTCCCTATCATTTTTTCTCCCCCTATCTTTAAATTCTATTTCAATATCACACCCAATGAGACATAATTAAACAATTTACCTGTAATAAATACCGTCTAAAATACTTCTTCTATTATAGAAAGATATGGATAATTAGTTAAATAAATATATATATTGATATCTATATATTCTCTATTCTTCTATATTTTCATACATATACTAACACATGTATTTTTCTTTAACATATTTTGCTTTATTTTCAATCTCCGGAAATAATGATGCACTATTAATAGATAACATATCTAACTCCTGGAGTATTTTACTTTTATATTTTGATTCAATTAAATAAACTACCGTTTTTCCATTCAGTTTAATTTTAAAATTTTGTAATTTTCTCAATTGTACATTTTTATTAAGTCCACATATTAAAAACAAGCCATTTTGAGCACTAATTCGTTTATTATGTTTAACGCTTTTAACTACTACAGGATTAGATATTAAATCATAATTTAGTATATCTACTACTTCTCCTCCATTTTGTTTAATAAAAATTTCAAATTTTTTTAATGCTCTACCTTCCCTATTTTCTTTTAAATTAGTTCCTTTGATTGAATTTAATAATTCAATTTTTTCGTCTTTACTCAACTTAGCTAAACAACTTAAAGCTATGACTTCATCATCATCAAAATATTTGATTTCAGATGGTTTTAAAACAATTACTTCTCCAGTATTTTTGGCATCATTTGCACAGGCAAAATATAGCGCCACTAAGGGATTTATGGTTATATCTAATAGCCTAGTAGGTAACCCATAATGTTGCATCATTACCAACTTTTCTAAAATTGTATCCTTATTTTGAAAATCTTCTGGACAATCAATAAGCACTTCTTTATTTATAACATTCTCATTTTTGTATAATTTATTATTACGCATGATTGAAGGTATTAATTTAAAATTACAATTGCTATGTCCACGAAAAAACATTTCCTGTTTATTCATATCCCACACTTCTTGATCATGAATTTCATACATTCTCGTTAAATAATCATTAATATTTTTTATAAATTCAATTTTTACCCTTTCTTCTGAATAGACAATGTTTTCAGCGCTTTGTATTCTTTTATCCTTAGTTTGTTTTATTAACCATCTTGTAATAAACTGTATTTTTTCTTCTTTTTTTCCAACTTTTTGTAATATCAAATATACAAATAATATAGCTTCATCATCATTAATACCTAAATCGAGCGAAATTATTTCAGCTGCCAAATCCAATTTTTTCAAAAATTCCATGTCTTTCAAATTTATTAATTCTTTTAATTCTCTAGAATTTATTTTTGATAATAAAGCATTTTTATTAATATTATTACTGATAAAATCAGTAAGATCATAATATCCATCATTAGAAAATTTTTCTAGAATTACCTTATCTAATGCCTCAATAATTAGCTCGTGTTCAACAACTTCATCTAAATTCATAATTTTTCTCCCAATAAACTAAGTATTCTCACTTTATAAAGAATTATCAGCCCACATCTCACATTGCATCATGACAGTTTGAACTGCATCATCCATTCCATCAGGTGGATATCTATGTATCTTTAATAATCTCTTAATCTTCATCCTCATATTTGCTCTTGCTGATTCTTTCTTCTGCCAATCAATAGTACTGTTTTTGCGAAGTGTATCTGCTAGCTCCTTAGTTATCGCAATTAACTCTTCATTCTCATAAAAATCTTTAATTGCTTGCGGTTTTGTTAATGCATCATAAAAAGCTAATTCATCAGCTGTAAGTCCTAATTGATTCCCTTCATTTTGTACATCAGTAATTTGTTTTGCTAATGTTAATAGTTCTTGTATCACTTCTTCATTTGTGATCATTCCATTAATATAGCGATTAAGTGTTGCTTTTATAATCTCGCTAAATTTTGCAGATTTTACAACATTGGTTCTCTTGTATACAGCTACTTGATCTGCTATTAATCGTTTTAACAATTCAATGGCTAAATTTTTTTCTTTCATTTTTGCGACATCTTCAAGAAATTTAGGATCAAACAATGAAAATTCTTCCTTGATTGATGAGAAAAGATTGATTACTCCATCACTTTTAATGCTTTGCTTTAACAATTCATTTATTCTTTCATTAATATCTGGCAAGGATAACTTCTGACCATTACCATTATTCATTAATCGATTTACCATGACACGAATTGTTTCAAAAAATGCTGCCTCAAATCGCTTTTCTTCATCGACAATAGATGAACATAACGATAATGCTTGATGCATTAATAATGCTTCCTTAACAAAAATATCTTTATCTTCTTCTCTTACTGGATCAATGATGAAGTTTACTGCACCAGAAATCACTTTTGCTCTTTGTAATTCTGTTCCAGTTTTAAATAAACTATAATCATAACCATAGAACAAATCTTGGCAAACTGATAATTTCTCCAAGAATTTAGGATAAGCCACATCTACGATATTCATATCTCCATAATTCTTTTTATCTCTTGTTGTATAATCATTCATTGCTTGTTTTAAAGCTCCTGCAATACCAATATAATCAACAACAAGTCCACCTTCTTTATCTCCAAAGACACGATTAACTCGTGCAATGGCCTGCATCAAATTATGTCCACGCATTGGTTTATAAACATACATTGTTGCTAATGATGGTACATCAAATCCTGTCAGCCACATATCCACAACAATTGCAATTTTTAAAGAACTACTATTATCTTTAAACTTCTTAGCTAGTTCTTCTTTATGTGCTTTATTTCCAATAATTGCGTGCCATTCTTCAGGATCTTTATTACCAGAAGTCATTACTACAGCAGCCTTTTCTTCTTGTTTCCACTGAGGTCTTAATTCAAGTATCTTTTCATAAATCTTCATTGCAATCGGTCTAGAATATGCAACAATCATGGCTTTACCTGTTAATAAGTGTTCACGATTTTCTTCATAATGATAGATGATATCATTTACCAAAGAATCTATCGTACTATCATTACCAAGAATAGCTTCCATTTGTCCTAGTTTTTTCTTACTCTTTTCAATAACCACTTCATCAGCATTACTAGCCATTAAATCATATTCATCATCTATAATTTTTAAAGTATCTTCATCCAAATTTAATTTTACAACACGGCTTTCATAATACACTGGTCTTGTTGCACCATCTTCTACCGCTTGTGTCATGTCATATATATCAATATATTTACCAAAAACTTCCGTAGTATTACGATCTGCTGAAGAAATAGGAGTTCCAGTAAATCCAATAAAAGTTGCATTAGGTAGACTGTCACGAATAATTCTGGCAATTCCTACTGTACGTTTTGCTATTTCTTCACCTTGTTCATTTTTAGTCATTTTTATTTTTTCAGTTAATCCATATTGCCCACGATGTGCTTCATCTGCCATTACAACAATATTTCTTCTATCAGACAATGCAACACCATATTCTTCAAACTTTTGCATTGTTGTAAAGATAATACCATTGGCTTGTCTACCTTCTAATAATTGTTTTAAATGATCTCTACTTTCTGCTTGAATAGGTGTCTGTCTTAAAAAATCTTTACATTTACTAAATTGTCCATATAACTGATCATCTAAATCATTTCTATCAGTAATAACAACAATAGTTGGACTATTTAATGCTTTTTGTAACAAATGAGCATAGAACACCATGGATAATGATTTTCCACTTCCTTGTGTATGCCAAAATACTCCTGCTTTTCCATCTGTTTGTGTTGCATTTTGTGTAGAAACAATGGCTTTTTTTACTGCAAAATATTGATGATATCCAGCTAATATTTTAAAAGTTTTAATTCCTTCATTTGAAAAACAAATAAAATTTTTAGTAATATCTAACAATCTTTCTTTTTCAAAAATTCCTTCAAAAAAAGTATCGAATTGGGCAAACTTATCATTTACTCGATTTCCATCCTTACTCTTCCATTCCATAAAACGATCTTCACCTGAAGTAATCGTTCCTGCTTTTGATACAAGATGATCGCTCATTACACAAATAGCATTATAAATAAACATTGAAGGAATCTCATGCATATAATTCCGTAATTGGCGATAAGCTTCCGAAGCATCTGTTTCTTCTCTAGATGGGGATTTTAATTCCATTACTACTAGTGGCAAGCCGTTAATAAACAATATGATATCTGGTCTTTTATTACTACTTTCAATAAAAGTCCATTGGTTAGCCACAATAAATGAATTATTATTTACATTATCATAATCAATCAAATAAACAATCGAAGACTTATCTTCACTACCATCAAAATAACGAACAGGTATGCCATTTTGAAGATAATCCATAAATACCATATTCTTTTGAACCAATTCACCATTTTCAAAGTTTTTTAACTTATACAATGCATCATCTATTGCAGTATGAGGCAATCCATTGTTAATTCTTTCAATTGATTCTATTAAGATATCTTCGTATAAAGGGCTATAAAAATTTCTTTCAATATTTGGTCCGTAAACATGTTGATATTGTAAGTCATTTTCAAATAAATCTATTATTGAATTTTCGTAACTTTCTTCATTATATCCTTGATACATGATTCTCACTCCTTTATTCTCAGATATTTTTCAATTTTTTCAAAGACGAGCTTATCTTCCATTTCTTTAATCCTATTTAAAAATTCATTTTTTACTTTTTCAGTACTATCTGAATCAAAAAAATATTTTTCAAATTCAGGATTACTTTTAAATGATGAAATATCATTATTTTTCAAATCACTGCCCATTAATATTTCTATCATCAATTTATAATACACATCAGCTATTCTCGTTAATATATATTCACTATCTCGATCAAGCAATAATGAATACTGTTTGATAATTCTTTTTTGTCTACCAATATAAGTTATAAAATTTCTTTCATACTCGTCTAAATCACTATCTTTACAATCAATAATCTGATACCCTATCAACTGTTTATGTTCATCATAGATATTCTTTATATTTAATCCAATTTTCTTTTGTATTTCTTCATCACGATCACCGCTATACATAAAAACAATTAAATAATGTCTAGATTTTGTTATAATACTTAATTCGTCAATATCTGATTTTTTTATTTTTGAAAGTGCATTCCCAAAATCTTTCAATTCAGATACTATTTCACGCAATTCCCAACGTTTTTCAAATAAGGAAATATCATTTTGACTTTTAGCAATTTTTTCAGGAACTTTAATAGCAACAATAATCGCTATTAAAGAAGTAAAAACTCCAGTCCAAGAAGCACATACTGAAAGAGCATCCCAATTATTATCTAAAGAAGGATTATATGTAATTTGAAAGCCAAAAATATATGACATAATTATTCCTATTATTATTACTAAAACTATCATAAATATAGATTCAATTATTTTCTTTTTCATATATTCCCCCATTTTTTACATCAATGATGTGTTTTGCTTTATACTCAAAATTATTTTTTTCTCTTCTTGATTTTCTAATTAATATTTTATTAATTGCAGTATATACAATATAATACAAACATTGTTTGAAAGTATCTATCTTCAAATGTATTAACTTGTGCATCCGTTATATCGTTTATTAATATTTTTGAATCATAGATATCATGGTTATAAAGATTCATTACAGTATAAAAAACCAAATCCATTATCCACCAACAAACTATTTCTTCATCTGTATCTATAGAAGATAACTTTTGATCTTGCCATACATAATCAAATGGTGGTTTTGGTTTACCAATACATAAATCTGATTTGTCTATATACAAATTAAGATACTCATTAATATAATTTCCAATATCTAACTTGCCATCTGTAAAACAAATCTTTGAAAATTGTTTAAATTTATTGACCGGTTCAAAAATTCGTGGAGTTCTTTCCCATTTCTTTTCCTTATAATGTTCAAAAGCTCTATGAAAATATTTTGCGTTATCATACAAATAATCACGTTGAGCCAATTGAAATTTTTTAATATCGTTTCTTAGTGACTCTATGGCTTTATCTATCCAATTTATATCATCAATAGTACGTATATTGTATTGTTCAACACGCATTATTTCATTTTGTAATTCTATAGAACATTTACAAAAATTCGTGTATATTTTACGAGTATGTTTTTGATGTCTAGATAAGTTACTAGCAATAACACACCAAGGCAAATAATCAATCTCTTCTGCATTATCTATTAAAAACCTATGTGCTTCTTCCTCTAATTTTCTTTTTTGTTCATTTTCTTCCATCATTTCTATTTCCTGTTCATGTCGTTTTTGTAACCGATATATTCTAAACGAAACAAAAATTGTTGCACCCAAAGAAAGTAAACCTATTATAATTTGTATTACATTACTATATTTATCTACCCATTCAATCATTATAAACTCCTTTTGTTTTTATAAACAATAATTTAGTAGCTTAAAGCTCGATGTTAGACACATCAATCTCACCAGACATCAGTTTTGGTAAAAGGGTATCACGCAAAGAAGAAAGGTATTGATTTTCTTTTTTAAGTTGCAAACGTTGCTCAAACATTGGCGCAATAATATCTTCAAAGTTCTTTACGATGGCCTCATCAAGCGGAAATTCTATCTCAAAAGAGTTTATATCACTTTGATTGAACCCTGATTGTGCGCTTCTTCCACCTTTATTGTTTATCCCTTCATAAAATGTGCGAGAGGATAAGTAGCATCGAAGAAACTCTCTGTAAAAGGTTTTCTTTGGAAAAACCTTAGCAAGAGCAACATTATAAGCTCCGTTAATTCCGAAGCAGATTCGCCCCAAAGATGCACCATATCGAGCAATCATTATATCGTGTTCTTCACAAAGCTTGTTTTTGGAAGAAACAGGTATATATGTAATGTGACTGTCAGTATCGTAATCTCTAATTTGAACAAAACGAATGTAACCCTCTTGCGGGCTAAAAATGAATTCGGAAGCAGGTGGTTGGCTTCCACCGGCATAGTCCATTAAGTTCGACAATGAAATTCGTTTTGTAGCAAAATTTGCGGGTTTACAAAAAGTATTTTCAAACAAAGTCTGTGCTTGCTGCTCTAAATTATTGTTTATGTCTATATTATTTTTTATTTTCAAATCAATAGAATCTAATATACTAACAACTTTATTTTGATAATTTCTCGGAAACACCGGGATAGGCAAAGTACCATATGTTTTTGCATTAATATTGCCACGCGTGCTACCACTATTAAAAGAATGAATCCAGTCTTTATAAGCTTTAGATTGACAATAATACTTAACAAATTTTGGATTGATTTTTTTTACGTCTAAACTAAATTTAATCAAAAAACCAGCATAAACCAATTCTCCATCCGTCTCATCATAAAAATAATTCCTTCCTGTGCTTGCTCCTGTTCTTGCAAATACAATATCATTCTTTTTTAAAGTATAGTTATACGCTTTTTTATCAGCCACTGACATTAAATTTGATTTATCCAAATTCCCGTCATCTTTAATATCGGTAATTCTTAAATAAGTATATAACTCATCAGAATAAGGAACCGCCGAAGCTGCAATACCGTATGATCCTTTTCCATCTAAAGATAGTTCATTTAATGTTTTTATTTCGTAATTCATTATGTAAACTCCTATCCTATATATTTTTTATGTGCAATTTTTACATTACTTTGTTTAACCATTGCATATTGCAATGTTGTATCAATCTTTTGATGTCCTAACAATTTTTGCAATTGTTCAATGGGCATTCCTTTATCAATTGCCTTTGTTGCCAACGTCCTTCTAAATTTGTGAGGATGAGCTTTATGAATATCTAATTTTCTCCCCATCTCTCTAATTCTTGTTTCTATTCCACTAATGGTAATACGATTAAATGGCTTTCTTAAAGTAACAAATAATGCTTTATTATCATCATTTCGACTATTTAAATAATTTTGTAAATGTATTTTTGTTCTAGCATCAAAATAAACGATACGTTCTTTATCACCTTTACCAAACACTACACATTCTCTTTCATTAAAGTTAATATCATCCTTATTTAACAATACTAATTCTCCAACACGCATCCCAGTTGAAGCCAAGATATCAATTAAAGCTAAATCACGCAAATTATCACAATTATCTCTCATTAATTCTAATGCTTCATCACTATACGTTTCTTTAATAACAAAAGCTGATTTAACCTTATGTATTCTTCTAACAGGACTTTTTATAATAAAATCTTCATCCTCTAACCAAGAAAAGAAACTAGATAATATTCGTCGTATGTTATCAATTGTCACTCTACTTGATCCATGTTCTTCCTGATATTGTGTTAAATAATTTCTTAAATCATTAGTTGTAACATTTTTAATAGATTTATTTATTGAATTAAGTACTATTTCAATAGTTGATTTATAATATTTAAGTGATTTTTCAGAGCATCCTTCTAATCTTTTGGCTGATAAAAATGAATCTATATAGTGTTGATTCGTTTTGTCATTTGTTGCACTTTGAATCTCTTCAATTTGGTAATTAGACAATACTTTTATAAGTATACAATTTAATCTTTCATATTGATTATCATCTAAACATGTAACCATATCATGTAATATCATATTTTTTATAATTTCATTCATATATATTCTCCTTTTTCGAGAACACATAGAGAGTGGTTGTTCTTCTTATTAACTCTTGCCACTCACAAGAGTTCTACATATATAAACAATAATTTAGCGGCTTAAATGTCGATATCAGAGACATCAAGTTCGCCGGACATTAGCTTTGGCAAGAGGGTATCTCTAAGTTTAGCTAAGCGAACATTTTCCTCTCGTAGATTGCGAATTTGAGCAAATATAGGCTGGATTAGTTCGTCAAAAGCATTTAATGCTTCCTTGCTTGGTATAACAGCAGGCACTTTCTTTAGGTTTTGTTGGCTAACCTTTTGCTGAACTGCTCCAGTAACGATTGATTTGATATTCGTCAGGCTAAAAAATAGATATAATTCCTCTACCGAGAAGCCCTCTTTGCCTGTAATAATGTGAGCGTGGTTGTTTACCCAAAACTGTCCATATACATATTGTAAAATAGGGTAACCTAAACTATCAACAACAGTACCATCTTCGCCAAGCAGAAGATAAATACCGTCAAAGAGATAGTTGTCAACATAGTCCATCAATGATGTAGCGCCGTAATATGGGTAAATCTTCGCCATTTTATCTCTTTCAGCTCCGGAAAGAGGAACTCGCTTTGAGTCGTGAAGCTGAATAATGTCATTGACAGTACCAATTCGCCAATCATTAGGCAAAGTACCATCGGCAGAAAATGGAGAATAATCAAAAAACCAATCTTTATAAAGAGCTTTGGCTTGCTCTTCTAAATTATTGTTTATCGCTCTGTTATTGCGTATTTTTTGATTTAGCAACCATATCATATTAGCAACATTTATTTGCACACTCATTTCTGGTACTGGTACTTTTAGCAGCCTTATTGTTTTCATTGGAATGGTAGGTTGTCCAGATCCCGTCATATTGTTAGACATTTGATTATAAAAGGCTTTGGAACGAATATAGCAATATAAATAATATGGGAAAACTTCTTTATTATTAGGTACAATTTTGCAAATATTGGGTGCTAAATGGTACTTATCATTATCTTCTATTATTGCACAATCGCCATACCCATTTCCTGTATAAGTTAACAATATGTCGTCTTTATAAATTTTACTTCTAGTCAATCTTTCTGACACTTCTCTTGATATTCTTTTAATATCAGTTAAATCAAGTTCTCCGTTTCTCAAATTTAGAGCTCTCAACGCTATAATTTCTCCATCACTGTTGTATTTTATATGCTTAGTAAACTCGAAACCAGCCAGTTTTGTTACTTCTGCAATTTCTCCAAGACTTTTCTCAATCCATTCAACCATAATCTTTTCCTCTTTATCTAATGTATTTTAAGTGAACAATCTTAACATTGCTCTGTTTTTCCATTGCGTACTGAAAAGTTGTATCTATTTTCCCATAATCTAAGAGTTGCTAAAGCTACTCGATGAACTTTTCTATACCTGTTAAAATATTTTTAAATATGTTCTTAAGTTAATAAAATATCCGATTAGTATCCTTAACCAATATTTAATTTCACACAAATGAATTTACTCACAGCACATTTAAATAATATAGCAAAGTTATATTTCATATCCAATTGCACTCAATTTTTTGCGTATCTCATCCTCTAACTCACGAGACTTTTTAAACATATCTGATAATTCAGAAGTAAGATGTTTCATCTTATCCTCAAATGGTTCTCCATCATCCTCTTGTTCCTCAATACCTACATATCTTCCTGGAGTTAAAATATAGTCTTGTTTTGCTATATCTTCTGTAGTCGCAATTGCACAAAATCCCTTCACTTCTTCTAAAGTACCATTTTGGAATGATTCAAACGTATTAGCTAACTTTTTAATATCTTCAAAAGTAAAGTCTCTATGTTTACGATCTACCATATAACCCATCTTACGTGCATCAATAAAAAGAGTTTTTCCTTTTTGTTTTTTATTTTTACTAATAAACCATAATGTTACTGGGATTGTAACACTATAAAATAATTGTGTTGGTAATGCTACGATTCCTTCGATTAAATCTGCTTCTATAATATTCTTTCGAATTTCTCCTTCTCCTGATGTTTGAGATGATAATGCCCCATTTGCTAATACCAAACCTATTTTTCCATTTGGTGCTAAATGGTGAATCATATGCTGAATCCATGCAAAGTTCGCATTTCCTTCAGGTGGCAACCCATATTTCCAACGAACGTCATCTTTTAATTTATCTTGTCCCCAGTTTTTTAAATTGAATGGCGGATTTGCCATGATAAAGTCTGCTTTTAATGTTTTATGTAAATCATTAAAGAATGTATCTGCTTGATATGGTCCAAAATCTGCATCAATGCCTCTAATTGCCATATTCATCTTAGCCATTTTCCATGTATCAGCATTTGATTCTTGACCATAAACCGATATTCTATTTCTATTACCAGAATGTGCTTGTAAGAACTTTACACTTTGTACAAACATTCCTCCAGACCCACAACATGGATCATACACACGACAATCTTCAAAAGGTTTCAATATTTCAACAATTGTTTTAACAATACTAGAAGGTGTATAGAACTCTCCACCTTTTGTTCCTTCATATGCTGCAAACTGTGCTATGCAATATTCATATGTACGACCTAATATATCTCGATCCCCATCAATATCTTCCATATTCACTTCGTTTGTGAATAAATCAACAACTTCTCCTAATACTCGTTTATCTAAATCAGGGCTACCATATATCTTTGGTAATACATTTTTAAGGCTCTTATTTTCATCTTCGATTGCTCTCATTGCATCATCTAATACAGTTCCAATTTCAGGTGTATGTGCTGCAGAAGCAATTACATTCCAACGTGCTTTTTCAGGTACATAAAATATATTTTCTTCTATATATGCATCTTTATCATTTTCAAAACCATAACCTTCTTCTACTAGTTCATTGTATCGTTTTTCAAATGCACTAGAAATGTATCTTAAAAATATCAAGCCAACAATCACTTTACGATAATCTGCTGCTGGAATATGTCCCCAAAGAACACAGGCTGCATCCCATATTTGTTTTTCAAATCCTATTTTTGTATTGTCTTTTGCCATCACTATTTCTCCTTATCCTCTGATATAAATTCAAGAATATCATCTATCTTACAATCTAAAGTACAACATATTTTTCCTAATACATCTAATGAAACATTCTGATTTCGAGAAAGTCTCGCCATCGTATTTTGACTAATACCTGCCATCTTAGCAAATTCCATTTTTCTAATTCCTCTATCAATCAATAATTTAAAAAATTTGTTGTAACATACTTTCATAGACTATCCTCCATACTATTTATAATTATATATTTTATTTGTAATCATTTATATAGTTTTCTTGCACTTTTACAAGTTTTTTATCAATTTCGATAATATAATTGCTATTACTACACTTCAATTTAGTCAATTTCGCAGTAAATGACTAAATTGAAAACCAAAATGATCAAATTAAAAGAAGTAGGTTCCCCTACTTCAATCCATTTCATTCCAGATAATTTCTTCCACACAATTTTTGATATTATTCATCTCTTGAACCCATTTCATTTGGTCTTGTTCTTTCAATTCTTCAGTTATGTTTTTTGATACTTTGTATTGTTCAACAAGGGTTTCATATCGCTGGTTTAACTCTTTATCCATACGAATCAGTTCTTCATTTAGCTCATCTCTTGCTCGTAAGGCTAGGTAATGTCCTGGATGTTTTTCCTTTAATATTCTTAAATATTCTCTTCCAAATCTAGATAAATTTGGTAAAGGTCTTTCTTCTTTTAATGACGGAAATTCATAATCCCCTACTGTGTTATACTTGATTTCTTTCATGATTTTATCCTCCTATCTTGCATCTCTTTGTTTGATTTTCTTTTGTGCTAATCTTTCGATATCTTTATCAAAGCTACGGTTTCTGATATTCTCACACGCTTTGATTTGTAGTCTTAGCTTCCTGATTTCTGGTGTAAATAACTTGGCTCTTGCTGACCATTCTTCTTTTTCATCCATCGTTCTTGCTCGTTGTCGTTGATAATAACACCCTTGTCTTTGCTTTAATAAGTCATTCAGTTCATCTTGTTTTTGTTGTTGATAGCCATTTAATTGATCGATATCTTCAATCTTGTTCTTGGCAAGAAGTTCAATTTCTCTAGAGTATTGATCCATTTTCTTGAGTGCTAGTCTTGCTTCTTTGGATATATGTTGCTTTCTTGTAGGTAAGATATTGATCGAAATTAGATAAGCAACATGGATTCCTGCTAGCTTAGGTAACTGTTTTCTTTTATAAAGTTGATAATATTCCTTACAACGATAATAACTTTGTGTATGTTCAACGTTTTGAGGAAGGATCCATTTGTCAGTCAATCTTTCTTCAATTTCATCAAAATGATACTTTTCTCCTAATGACTTTAGATAGATTGGTTCATTGCAATATGGATGATAAACAACATCATCTCCATCAACCCTATCGAATTCATAACCTTTCTTTTTCATATTATCCTTTAAATCTCTAATACAATTACTTTCCTTTACAAGAGCATCAATATCTTTATTAATGTCATTCACGTAGGTTTTCATGACATGATAATTCAACTTTTTTGAATCATAGGATGGATCTTCAATGATGGATAATCCGTATTCTTTACATAGTTCATCGGAAGTGTTTCTCATATTCCAGTAATCTTTTTTGGTATTGCAAAATCGTTTTCCATCAACGAAGGAAGTTGAATTTATTAAGATATGATTATGGATATGGTCTTTATCTAGGTGTGTGGTAACAATAACTTCAAAACGATTTCCAAACACTTTTTGTGCAAGCTTTACACCAATTTCATGCGCAATATTTGCATCGACCTCATCTATTTTAAATGACTGATAACCATGAAATGCTACGATTCTTTTATGATCATGGAACAATTTCTTGGTCATCTGCATCGATTTTAATGGATTAAATGCATCGCAATTAAGACAAGTTTCATACTGTTTTTGTTTGATCTTATTATCTTGGTTGATGTAATCCAAGACCGTTTGCATCGTCTTTTTTTCATCTTCGACATAATTGATGGCGTTATCCAAACGATCTCGGATAGCCCAAATTGATGTTACTGCTTTAATCAGCTCCTTACTTTTTCATCAAGATTTTTGATCATTTGTCGTAATTCTTTGATGGTTTCCATGATGTTTTTTAGTGATATATCTTGTCTATTGTTCAATGCTCTAGCTATCTGATTTAGGTTATTACCGATATGATTGAACTCATTTTTTAACTTATAATATTCTAGATCAGGCGGTACTTTTATCTCTTTTCCTAATATACAAGCCCTAGAAAATGATTCTCTGCTTAAGCTTGTTCTTTCTAATTTGCTATTTAAGATTTTAAATTCATCGTCATTGAATCGTATCTTAATTTCATGATTTCTTTTCATATGAACCTCCAATCTTGCTGGTCGTACCAGCTTTTGATGTTGTATTTTGGGGACAAAATACGTTGCTTGCTAATACATAAAATATTAAATTTAACTTATTTAAGGAGTGACGGTGTGACGGTCAAAAGGTATTGTCAGACAACTGTCACACTGTCACTAAATTTCTTCATTTCCATGATATCTTAAACAAATTGGTCTTGCTTTATTTTGTCGTGGTTGCTTCTCGTAAGAGATAAATGTTGACTCTAGGATATTACAGTTTTTTGCTAGTAAAGCTTGAAGCTGTCTTCCTGTCAGCGAAAGTGAAAGAATGGATGACAAATCTTCATGAGAACCAATAAATTCTTTTTTTCGAATGATAAAATTAATAACTTTCATAACATTCTCATCAACATCACCATCATCCTCATTTTCAGTGATTTCTAAAATCATACTATCATTTTGTAATAGTGTCATTTCATCATCTGGTATATCTTTCCCTTGTATTGCTAACTGTCGTGTTTTGGATAAATGGTTTTTCTTATACATAACAAGGATTGAATCAGATCCAGCTGTTAAACCTCTACTTCCATAGATTGAATCAAAAGGATGATTGACATCTACCTCTTTTTTTACATGTGTTATTAAGATAATCGCAATATGATATTTACAAGCTAATTCGTGATAAGCTGTCGCTTCAGCATACTCACTATCATAATCACGATCTTTTGATTTTCTTATCTTATGGAATGTATCAACCACTACAAGTTTTAAATCTGCATTCCTTTGAAATTCTTGTTCAATCCTCAATTCTAGATCATACAAATAATTCGGTTTTAAAATATCGATTACAAATTTATCATTTGGATCTACTTGCATTCTTTGTAATCTTTTTTTGATTTTTGTCTTTTTATCTTCAAAAGCAAGATAGACCGCTGTTCCTTTTTGTACTTTCTTTCCTAAAAAATTTTTACCTTCTACAATAGCATCGCATAACTGTAAACCAAAAAATGTCTTTCCTGTTTTCTGTGGTGCTCCTAATAGAGTTAGGCCTACCGATATCATATTTTCAACAATATCATCTTCATCATCATCTTTAGAAGCATAAAGTTGTGTTAAAGTAAACGATCCTTCATACTTTTTTCATTTCGTAATTGAACTATACCCTTTTTATACTTTAGTGTACTTTGAATAATACGTTCAATTTCTTGAATTTTTAATGGTGGTTGGCATTTCACTTCATTCTCTTTCTTAATACATTCATTGATAGCCACATCACTAAATCCTTTTTGTTGTAAGAAACACGCCATACGAAATAGATAATCGTTCCTACATCCTTCATTAACGATATCTTGACTTGTAAATGAACTCTCTCCGTTTTCTTTATGTCTATTTAAAAAGTTTCGTACTGCATCATTTATTTTAGCAACCGGTTCTTTATTAATAAACTGATATTTATTGCCATTTATCATACTAGGTGGTGCTACAATATAGCCACCTTTTCCTCGTATATCAATACCATCATACAATCCTGTACGTGTTTTAACTTCTTGTTGGTCATCATAATAGTAAAGATGAAATCCCCCTGAGGGAGATTTCACCATTTTTGTGGTAGGTAATTCTTTTCCATATTGTTTTAAAGATTCAATTCCATTATGTTGATTTTTTATATCAACATCTATAACAAATAGTTTTTCGCCCGTTACGATACCAATATTATATTGTGGATTTATATCCCACCAATATTCAATAGTATCTGGATTCGTGGTTGCTTCTTCTATCCATGAATGAAGAACTTGCTTTCCTTTACTGTTTGGCGCCAGTGGAAAGACTCGTAGCCCTTCTTTAGCATAGGCTAGTGCACTTTCTTTTAAATTAGGCATGTGAGCCACCATACCACTTTTCATTAAAATATCTTGCAGGGACTTTACCAGAAATGACTAAATATCCTTGTTCTTCTAGACAATCATTCATCTCTCTCATCACTGCATAAGCTTTACTTTTACTAACTCCTAATAATTTAATTACATCGTATACATCATAATAACTTTTTTCAATTTCCATAATTTCTATTCTCCTTCTTTTAATATACTATCAATACTTACATCTAACGCATCAGCAATCTGTCCGATAGTTTTGAGTTGTCCAATCCTTTGACCTCTTAATATTGCAGAGACCGTACTATAAGACAAGTTGTTGATTTTACAAAACTCCTTTACTGATAATTGACGTTCTATCAGCAAGATTTTAATTCTTGTTGAGTCAACCTTCATATTTTCACCTCCTTTTATACTCAATTTGAGTTATTTTCAATTAAATAATAGCATATATTAGGTTGTTGTCAATATAAATAACTCATTTTAAATAATTTTCATATATTTTTATTCAAAATGAGTTATATTTATTTACAAGTTGTACAAATTTGATATAATTAACTCAAGAAAGGAGGTTAAATACATATATATGGCTACTTTTTCAGAAATATTAGCAAGAGAACGTAAGAAAAAAGGTCTATCTAAAGCCGAGTTAGCCAGACGGCTCAATATCCCTTATACAACTTATCAAAATTATGAAAATGGTCGTGAACCTAAAATAGATGTCATCAAACAAATATCTGATGAACTATCTATTTGCCCAAGTGTGTTTTTTGACTTAGATAACGAAGATTTTCTTTTTGATCATAACTACTATCCTGTACAACATGATGAATTAAAAGATATTTTATTATATGATTCTGGTAAGTTCTTTGACATGAAAGAAAATTTTGATAAAGAACATGAAAAAATTGGAGATTATGAAATAAAAATTTATACACTTTTCGATGAATTCTATGCATTATTAAAGGATTTTCGTAAGCTTTCATTTGTTTCAGTGGATAAATTTCAATTTGAACAATTGCGTAATGATGCTTATCTTCTCATTAATAGAAGTTTACAAGATGCACAATACCAATACCAAAAAGTTGTATATGAATCTCAATTTATGAATGAAGAAACAATTAATCAATATAAAGCAAATAATCCAAATTATAAGAAAGATATTATTTATAAAGTTCTCTTTACAAACAAAGAATTAGACCTTGATTTAGAAGATGATCAATCAATTGATACGATGTATCGTGTCGCATTAAAAAAATATTACAGTAAATAAAAAAAAGCACTCCAGCGCCAACTAGAGTGCACAGCATGAAAAAGAATTACCTACCACAGCAATCATTTTTCATGCTCCAATTTTAACATGAAAAGGAGCGAAATACAATGCCAACATATTATGATAAGAAAACCAAAACTTGGTTTTGTAAGTTTTATTATACTGATTATAAAGGTGAGAAAAAACAAAAGAAAAAAAGAGGATTCAAATTACAACGTGAAGCTAAAGAGTTTGAACGACATTTTCTAGAACAACAAAGTACAGATCTTAATATGTCATTTGAGAACTTTGTAAAACTTTACCAAGATGATATGTCGCCTCGACTGAAACCAAAGACATTACATGTTAAAAACAATATTATCGAGAAAAAGATTCTTCCCTTTTTTAAACAATATCAAATGAACGAGGTTACTGCCATAATAATAAGACGATGGCAAAATGAGCTTATAAGCCAAAACTATTCTGAAGCCTATTTAAAAAAGATAAATGGAATACTAAATGCCATTTTTAATCACGCTACAAAATATTATGACTTAAAAACGAATCCTTGTACTAAAGCTGGAAGCATTGGTAGCCATAAAAGCAAAAAAATGCAAATTTATACTATCGATGAGATGAAAACTTTATTAGAGAACGTACAGGACTATAATGATTACACTATATTCTCTACTCTTTTTTACACAGGTATGAGAAAAGGTGAATTGTTTGCATTACAAAAAAAAGATATAGATTTAGATAAAGGAGTTATTCACATTACAAAATCATATCAACGTATTAATAAAAAGAATGTCATTACATCTCCTAAAACGCACAATAGCTATAGGGATGTTAGTATTCCACAATTCCTTATAGATATTATTAAGCAATATATTGATAATCTCTATAAGCCAAAGGATGATGATTATATTTTTATGAATCATTACACAAAAGCTAGAGGGCGATTGAAATACGCACAAAGAAAAGCAAGTCTTAATCCTGAGTTTACTCTCCATTCCTTTAGACATAGTCATGTTTCCATGCTTATTGAATTAGGTTATAGTGCACTCATGATAGCAGAACGTATAGGTGATACCGTTGAAACAACATTAAAAACTTACAGTCATTTATACCCTGATAAACAAATTCATCTCGTTAATAAGCTTGATGAATTAAACAATAGTACCAAATTAGTACCAGAAAGCCTTCAAGAAACAAAAAAACCTTGATTTTATCAAGGTTTTTTAACACTTATTATTCACCAACGTATGGTAATAATCCCATTTGTCTAGCACGTTTGATAGCTACTGCTAATTGTCTTTGATATTTAGCAGAAGTTCCAGTTACACGTCTAGGAATGATTTTACCGTTAGCCGAAACAAATCTTTTTAATAATTCAACATCTTTATAATCGATGTAAGTAATTTTGTTTTTTGTAAAATAACAAACTTTTCTTCTACCCATTCTTTGTCTTTTAAAAGCCATGTTCATATACTCCTTTTCTAAAATTGAATATCGTCTTCCATGATATTAAATGAATTATCAAAATCTTTTTCTAATTCAACTGTTTGCATATCTTGGAAATTATCTGTTTGTGGTTGAGCAGGTTGAGAATATTGATTATTCATCATACCTTGGTTCATAGAACTTTGGTTTCTTTCTCTTTGAGCTCTTGTTTCTAAGAATTGAACAGAGTCACAAACAACTTCTGTAACGTATACGCGTTGTCCTTGAGCATTATCATAAGATCTAGAACGAAGTCTACCTTCAACTCCTACTAAAGATCCTTTTGCACAATATTGTGCAACATTTTCAGCGACTTTATTCCATACAACGCATGAAATATAATCAGCTTGTTGCCCATCTGCAGAGTTATAGTTACGATTTAACGCTAACGTAAAACTTGTAACTGCAGCCCCGTTTCCAGTTCTTCTAAGTTCTGGATCACGAGTCATTCTACCAACCATAACAACTCTATTAATCATCGTCAAATGCCTCCTAATTATTTACGAAGAGTTAAGTGACGTAAAACTGAAGCGTTGATTCTTGATAAACGTTCGAATTCAGCGATTTCTGCTGGTGCACAAGTTACATCAACTACAACATAGTAACCTTTTGTGTAATCTTTAATTTCGTAAGCGAAATCACGTAATCCCCATTCGTTGACATTATCAACTGAACCACCGTTAGCAGTTAAGATTGATTTGAAGTTTTCAATTAAAGTATTTCTAGCTTCTTCTTCAACATCTGGTTTTACAATAAACATAATTTCATATTTATTCATCTCTTTTACCTCCTATGGTCTTTTGGCTTACTTTTTAGTAAGCAGGCAGTAAAATAATCTTTACATGCTCGTCCATTATATCTTATTGTTTACTTTTATGCAATAATAAAATGATTATTTTATGTAATTTTACCCCTTTATAGGCATATTTTTTTCATATGCTATATTGAGGTGATATTATGAATTATCTATTATTTTTATTTTGGATATTTTTTATGATTTTATTTCATTATTTAATCAAAAATGATTTTTCTTTTATTCAAAAATATCTTAATAAACTTTTTAAATATTCTCCCTTATTTAAAGAATATTTAAAAAAATATTTAAAAACTATTTTATATACATTTTTTACTTTTATTGTGGGTAAGACTTTTGAACATCTTGATATGTGGGTAGATTTGTTTTTTGTTTCTATATGGATGTTAGTAGATGAAAAAGAAAATATTAATATTGAAAATAAAAAAGAAACAATACCTTCTTTAATAGGTATTGTTCTAGGTTTATTACTCCAATACTTTATATGATTTTACTTTTATACTTTGGATATCTTTATTTTTTATATCTAATGTTCCTTCATAGTAAATATATATTCTATTTCCTTTGATAAGACCTTTATTAGACTCTATTGCTCCCGCAATAGAAATTAAATACTTTTGATGATCATTTGTTTCTATCAATAATGTTTCATCACCCACATTTTTAATTGTTCCTACAATTGTTTCATATTGACTTAAATCTTCTTGATCATCAGATTTAAAATGAAAATATCCAAAAATAACTCCTATTAAAACAAATAAAGCAATTAAAATCCAAACTATACTCTTTTTCTCTTTTCTAATATGCTTACCTTTCATTTTAAATCTTCCTGTGTTGTAATTTTTAAATTACTATAATCTCCTAATACTGCCTTAATATCCTTATCTATATATCTTTCAAATAATTGACTATCATCAGTCGCAACATATCCTTCATCTTTTGCCTTTTGATAAGCCACCTTAATATCTTCACTTTTAAATACTTGTGGTGTTTGAGCCTGCATCAAAGTTTCTCTTTTTAAAGTTTTAACAACAATACCCTCTTTAACTTCTTTAATAGTATCTTTACAAGGAACCATTAATAACCCAGCATCATATGTTTTTAAACATTCAACTAAATCATTAATACTTTGTTTACTTACATAAGGTCTTGCTCCATCATGAATAAAGACATGATTTTCTTTTACTTTTTGTAAACCTTCATAAACACTATCTTGTCTTTCTTTACCACCAAAAACATACTCAATTCTTGAATCATTAACTAATGTTCTTATATCATCTATTTCATTTTCTTTCGTTACAACAATAATTTGTTTACATCTATTATCCTCTAAAAAATGAGAAATATTCATTTCATAAACAGTTTGATTATTTATTTTATAAAAAATTTTATTATATTTCAAACCTGTTCTTTTGCCACTTCCAGCACATAAAAGAATTAAACTATAGTTCATGTTTTTCACCTCATGATTATTTTATCACACCGTAATAAAATAATAAAATTTACATAGATATTTCTAGAAATATGATATAATCTAACTTAGACAAAGGAGAATTTTATGAATACAACACTTATTATTATGGCGGCTGGAATTGGTTCACGCTATGGAAAAGGAATTAAACAACTTGCGAAAATTGGTCCTCATGATGAAATCATTATGGATTATTCAATTTATGATGCGATCGAAGCTGGATTTAATAAAGTTGTTTTTATTATTAGAAAAGATATCGAAAAAGAATTTAAAGAAGTTATTGGCAATCGTATCCAACAACATATTCAAGTTGAATATGTATATCAAGAAATCACACATATTCCTAGTGGATGTAGTGTCCCTGAAGGAAGAGTAAAACCTTGGGGAACTGGTCAAGCTATTTTAGCTTGTAAAGGTATTGTTAATGAACCTTTTGTCATTATTAATGCTGATGATTATTATGGAAAAGTTGCTTTTAAAAAGCTTCATGATTTTTTAATTGAAGATAGTCATAGAAATAGCGAGTTTACCATGGCCATGGCTGGTTTTATCTTAAAAAATACTTTAAGTGATAATGGAACAGTTACTCGTGGTATTTGTGTAGAAGATGAAGCGGGTTATTTACATAGAGTGATTGAAACTAAAGGGATTATTAGAAACAATCAAGGAACAATTGATTGTGATACAGAAGAAAGCAAAGACATCATTCAAGAAAATAACCGCGTTTCGATGAATATGTGGGCTGGTTATCCTTGTTTTATTGATTATCTTGAAAATGGTTTTAAAGAATTCTTATTAGATGATAGTGGAGATGAACTTACTAAAGAATATTTATTACCTATTATTGTTGATCAATTAATTAAAACAAACAGAGCTTCAGTAAAAGTATTAGAAACAACTGATAAATGGTTTGGTGTTACTTATCCAGAAGATAAGCAGATAGTCCAAGATTCTATTCATGAACTTATTGAACAAGGTATTTATCCAGAAAAATTATGGAAATAAAAAGTCTAGCTTAAAGTTAGACTTTTTCATTACCATAAATCATCGGTACAACACGATTATTACCTAAAAAAACAGAAAGTACATCTTCTTTCATATCCAATCCACTATAAATAAAATCCACAAGTTTCTCAATATCTACTTGTAAAACAGCAATCTTTTGATTTTGATGATAATCAAATTCTATAACCGCACATTGTCTTATAATTCCCCATTTTGTATCCTTTGTATCTCCTAGATAATCAGGTAACACAAGAAAATTATAAACACCTACATTCGTCTCATTTTCCTTTTCATAAATACGCTGAAATTGTTCCTGATAGAAAAATTGTTTATAAATGTCTAGGTTTCTTGGTAAATAGTAAGCTTCTTTTTCATAATCCCATCCATAATATTTAGCATCAAGTATACAACAACTTTTTTGTGGTCTTTCATATTTAGGATTTTCTAGGATTCTTTCACAAACAATATCTGGGATATTCTTTTTATTTTGATTGATAAAAACACTTTCTCTTTCTTTGACAATTTGTTTTTGTTTATGATCTCTTTTTTGTTTGCCTATCGCATTCCAATGATAAGTATTATATTTTGTATCATTAATATTTATTTCTTTATCTAATAATTGACTATTAAAAAGAACATCGCCTTTTTGAATACTTATTTGATTATGAAAGAATTCTCCTATCATCCATTCAAAAACCATTTCAAATTTAAAAGTGATGATTTCTTGAGTCATTGTTGTTGTTTTATTTTCTTTTATTGCTTGATTATACCAATATTCAATAAACCCATTCTTATCTATAAAATCACATTTTTTTTCATTAACCATAAAATATAAATCAAATAATCTTGCATATTTATAAAGTAACGTTTCTTTATCAACATCCTCTTTAATAATAACTGATTTTGGTAAAGATAAAATCAAACGATTTTTATCAAAAAGAATACCTACAAAATTACTTATATATATCCATTCCTTTGTTTCTTTACCCATATTTCTTCTAAAAAGAGATTCTTTCACATTCTCTATTACATCTCGATACTTATTATAATCAACGCCTTTACCATCTTGTATTAATTCTATTTCCATTTTTTTACCCTCTACTTAACATAAGCATATCTCTATTAAAGAAAAGATGTCAAACAAAAAAGCTTTTGCTTGCACAAAAACTTTTAACAAAGATTTAATACATCATCAATGGCATGCGCTTTATCAATGCCTTTAACACCTAAATCACAAAATAAAGTAATTTCTCCAGCGCCACCCCAAGTACCAGGTTTTAAATCAGGAAATTCTTTAATTGAATCTAAATGATCTTAATAACTATTTAAAATAAAGCTCACTTTATTACAATCATCTCGGTATAGTTCACCACCATAAATCATTTCAGGAAAAACTGTACGCACTGTTTGTTCACTGGCATTTTCTTTTCCTTTTCTTTGATAATATACTTTAATCACAGGATTTCCTTTTTCTTCAAAGTTTTCTGAAGCAAATAAACCATTATTACTTTCTAGATAAAATTCTAAATTTCTAGAATGACACCAATCTACAATATGTTTACATTGTTCAAGGGTAATCAATTGATGCATGACAACAGTATCTTCATCTTTAACATAAGAACCATTTCCACCAATCATCCATCTAGACCAATATCCCAAATATAATCATAAACTTCGACTTCACTACGTCCTGTACAAATATAAACACGATGTCCATTTTTTCTTGCTTCTTTGATAGCTCTATCGGCTGAAGCAGGTAATTTGTTTTCATAATCTAATAATGTTCCATCGATATCAATAAAAATAACTTTACCCATTTTTGTTCTCCTAAAATAAATTTTTCAATACCATCATGATCATTATCATCAGTAATATAATCAGCCACACTTTTTGTTTTATCACTCCCATTAGCCATAACGACACCAACACCGGCATTTAAAGTCATATCGTAATCATTATCAGCATCTCCAAAAGTCACAATTTCTTTTATATCTATATGATGGAGTTTTAAGATTTCAATAAGTCCTGCTGTTTTAGAGACTCTTGGATCCATATATTCATAAAGTACACTTGCTGTTTTATGAGATGATGATTTAAATTCATCACTATGGAATGTTTTTGATCTTTCAATGATTTTATCCATATCCTCTGGTTTACAATTAATAATTAGTTTAGGTTTTGGATTTTGTAAGAATTCATCATAATTAACCACTTGATAAGGAACTTTATCTGCCTTTGATAACATTTGAATATGTTCATCATCTTTAGGCGCAAATAAAATCCCATCTTCAGGAATTACAAAGTGACAATCCATATCTTCATAATGTTTAATAATACTTTTAATTAATCTTCCATCTAATGGATATTGTTCTTTTTCAAGATCTAAAGTATAGTCGTAGATTTCAGCACCACCAGTACCTACAATCATATCGACTAAACCATCAATTCCCCATGATTTTAATAAAGTTTGAATACGATTAACATCTCTTCCTGTTGATAAACCAAATAATATTCTTTGTTCTCTTGCTTTTTTAATCATTTCTACTGTTTTAGGTGCAACCACTCCATCATTTGAAAGAAGTGTTCCATCTATATCACACATAATTGCTTTTACGTTCATAAAAATACCTCCTAGAAATATCATAGAAAATCTTTTTATTTGAAAAAATTTAGAGATAAAAAAAAGAATTTTTTTCTCAAAAATTCTCTTTTTACATTTATTATTTAGAATTCTTTTCTCATTTAATACTTCCTTCAACAATATTATGATAATACATAAGTTTCTTATCTATATTTTCTTGATAATCTAATTCAAAATAACATGTATATAAAACATCTAAAATATAAAGAAGTGATAATCTTGTTGAAAATGAAGAGATCTTTTTATAGTGATTTTCATAAGGTAAAATATATAATTGATAATCTGCCTCTACTTCTTTAAAGGTATAATCATAAGAAGATATTAAAACGATGGGGGGGGTTTTAGTTAAAATACGAGGTAGTATATCTGATAAAATACATCTTCCGCCAAAAGTAATCACGATTGCTAGATGTTCTTGATTACTACTTGCTGCTGTTAATCTTTGATGGTATTCATCTATTGGAACATTCACATCAATTCCTATTTCTTTCATTTGAAATTGAAAATTTAAAGCAAAATTAATATTTCCTGCCGACGTATAAATATCAATCACTTTAGCTTTTTTCATTGCGGAAGCAATGAGTCTTAATTGATCTAAACTAAAAAGATTAGCCGTAAGATTAAGGGTTTGTTCATAATCTTCTTTGATTTTATGAACAATTTCATAATGCGTTTGATAAGGATTAACAAGAAAATCAAAATTAAAGTCTCCATTACTTTTTAGATAATCATTTAAAGAGCTAGTAATCTTTATTTTTAAGTCAGAAAATCCCGCAAGATTCAATTTATCACATAAACGGTAAACCGTTGCTGTAGAAACAAAACAAGCTTTGCCAAGTTCTTTAGATGACATTTTTAAAACATCTTCTAGATGTTTTAAAATATAATCCGCTAATATTCTTTCATTTTTAGATGAGAAAAATATCTCATTAATAAAGTATCTATTAATTATTTTTCACTGTTTTTTTAAAATTTAGTGATTTTCTATACATACAACTCACTGCTTTTTCAAAAAATAGTGAGTTTTTTACAAAATACACTCATAAATTATCATTTTTTATAAAATAAATTGTGTTAAATAAATTGGTAAACATAGTATATCTTGATCTTTAGATACATCTTTTGTATGAATGATATATCTTTCTAAAATTCTTGATGAGTATTTTTTATAAAATTCATCAATTGATGTATGTTTTTTATAATTTGAAGATTTAACCTCTATTGGACATATTTTATTCTTTTTAGAGATGATAAAATCAATTTCATAATTACGTTTTTGTTCAAGATTTTTAAAAGTATAATAAAATAAATCATGTCCATTAGCTGTTAGAATTTGAGCAACAGCATTTTCATAAAGATATCCTAAATTTGTAGATAACTTATCATTAAGTAATTTTTCATAAATTGTATTTTCTGTAAAATCTCTATCTTTAAATTGTAAGGTTACAAACAAGCCTGTATCTGCCATATAAAGTTTAAATAGATTTAAATCTTTATATGCAGAAAGACCTATTTCAGGATTATTAGCATGATAAGCAACTGATATTGTTTTGGAATCTTTTAATTTTGATATTAAACTTAGAATTGTTGTATCTTCTGTTTTATAAGAATTTAATATTTTCTTTGTCTGAAAACCTTTCGTATTTTTGTTTAATTGGGAAGGAATCGCTTCAAACAAAAGTGCAAGTCTTCCAGTAGAATCAATTTTTCTAAAATCATCTTCATAAAGATTAATAATATCTCTTTTAATATCATCTACCTTTTTAAAATTATTTGTTTGTATATATTCATTAACAGCTTGTGGCATACCACCAACAAGCATATAAAGTCTAAAACTTCTCATAAGTTTTCTATTTAATTGATCCCCTAATTTCTTTTTATTATCAAAAGCCATTTTTAACAAGCTCATTGTTGTTTTATCATCTAAAGCCCATAAAAATTCTTCATAATCCATTGGATGCATTTGAAGTTTTCTTTCCTCACTTGGAATTAAAATATCTTTTACATTTTTCTTTATAGAAATAAGAGAACCTGTTTCTATATAATCATAACGACCATCTTTAACTAAAAATTTAATAGCTTGTCTTGCTTTTGGACATAACTGAACTTCATCAAAAATAATAACTGAATTTCTATTTTCAAGTTCCACATGATAATGTAACTGTAATTGTAGAAAGAAATAGTTTAAATCTGACATATCCTCAAACATTTCTTTAACTTCATTTGAAGCAATAGAAAAATCAATAAGAATGTAACTCTTGTACTCATTTCTAGCAAATTCCTCAACAACTGTAGACTTTCCTATACGTCTGGCCCCTTCTATCAATAAAGCTGTTTTACCTTGTGAAGTATCTTTCCATTCTTTAATTTTATTATATATTTTTCTTTTGAACATGAATTTATACCTCCTATAAACATAGTATATCCAAAAATCGCATTTGTATCAATCATCAAACCTCCAATTTCCGCATTTGAAAAAGCACTCAAACCTCCAATTTCCGCATT